>OBIA01000063.1_pt1 | contig 80734 bp, 71 predicted proteins | sample 1519911 | NCBI WGS metagenome assembly OBIA01 (sample SAMN04209236, study PRJEB22552) | human gut metagenome | biome: gut; material: feces | host: Homo sapiens | place: USA: Oklahoma | reverse complement strand
CAATCTGCACGCCCCACTTTGCGGTATATTTTGCCCGAATTCGGTTGCCGTAGCCCGCTACGGCGCCCTCATCCGGACAAAATCTCCCACAAATTGTGACGCACATCTTGCAGAAAGCCTTTTTCAAACACGCTTTAGGGAATGATTTTTCAAACACGCTCTAGCATCTGACAGGTTCGTTCTGTGAACGAGGTTCACAAGAAATGCTTTGCGGAATAGTTGCAAAATGTTTAAAATTTCCAGAGAAGGGAATCATTAATATAACAAAAGGTGTATGTCAAGCAGTAATAACAAAGGAGAGTTGTGCCGAATATGCTGAAATGGCGAGAAGACTATTATGTGGGAGAAGGAATCAAAGACGCGGCAAAAGCACGGAGGAGGATTGACGCAGGCAGGGTGGCTTTTGGTGTTTATCTGGTCACATTGTCTGAGAATCCGGGAAATCTTCTTGAAATTGTACCGTCCTACATGCTGATCCAGAAGAGCTATTATGCCAGATGTCCTGAGATTGTTGGTATGGCGAAAGGAAAAGACGAAGCCATTGATCTGGCAGTAGATATTGTGAAGAATATTTACGGGGAGACAGGTGCATTTCAAGTAAAAGAATATTTTAAGAACAGGTGAGCGCATGTTACATATACTGTGGATCCTCATAAAGTTTATATTGATCATACTGGGAATCCTGCTGGGACTTGCGCTTCTGGCAGTGCTTCTTCTGTTGTTCTGCCCGGTACGCTACCAGGCGAGGGCTGTGAAGGAGACCGGCAGCTTCAAGAAGACAGAACTGGAAGCCAGAATTACCTGGCTGTTCCACGTCATAGGCGTCAGGTTTTGCTTTCATAATGGAGAAGGAAAGCTGGTGATCCTGTTTTTTGGAGTTTCATTAGAAACTATAAAAGGCTGGCTTAAGAAGCTAAAAGGCGGCAGAAGAAAGAACTCCGTCAGCCAAACCTCCAGGAGTAAGGCAAAGAAGAGGAAAAAGAAATCTGCGCAAACGAAGGGAATATCTCAGGAGAACAGAACAAAAAAGCCAGATGTAAAAGAAGCTTCTGGTGAAGAGTCGAATGTGAGTAATGCTGTTGCTGAAGAGAAAACTAAGCAGATGGCAGAGTCTCGCATAGAAACTGAGAAGAAAGCATCTCAGCCTGAAGCACATGCAGCAGAGAATTTTCAAGATCATGCACCAAAAACTGAGGCGGTGCTGTTGGAAAATAATACAGCAGAACCGCAGACAGGGAAGCCATCAGCAGAGAAGCAGGAAGAAAATATCAAATCTGCTTCAAAGTCCGGCTTAATTACGCGTATTTGGGAAATACTAAGCAAAATAATCCGATTCCCGGGTAATCTGTGGAATAAGGTTATTTCAATAATTAAAGGTATAATTGAGAAAATTAAAAATATAAAGAAAACAATTTCAGGAATCACAGATAAGCTTGGCTGGTGGAAAGAATTTCTTACCAATGAACGGACCAAGGCTGCAATTTCTCTTATATGGAAAGATGTAAAAGGTCTGCTCCATCATGTACTTCCAACGAAATTGGAAGGTGATGTTACTTTTGGATGCGATGATCCGGCCATTACCGGGACAGTTCTGGCAGTGCTTGGTATGACCTTTCCATTTCACAAGAACAGGATTCATGTGAATCCGCTTTTTGATGGAGAGAACCAGCTGACTGGAAATGTATTTCTGAAAGGTCGTATTTATGGCATTGTGCTTATCAAGGCAGCAATAGAGATTTACTTCAATAAAAATATAAAATACGTTATCAACCGATGGAAGCATAAGGAGGACTAGAAATGGAAAACGAAAACAACTTTAAAGAAACCGTAAGCTCCCTGTTTAAGGGAATGGATGGATTTGTATCTGCGAAGACAGTGGTAGGAGATGCGATCCATGTAGGAGACACCATTATACTTCCCCTGGTGGATGTATCCTTTGGTGTAGGCGCTGGTGCATTTGCAGGTGATAAAAAGAACAATGGCGGCGGAGGTCTCGCCGGAAAGATGACCCCATGCGCAGTTCTGGTAATCCAGAATGGTACCACCAAGCTTGTAAACGTAAAGAACCAGGATGGTCTTACTAAAGTTCTGGATATGGTTCCTGACTTTGTAAACCGCTTCGCACCTGGCGGAGATAACAGCGCGGATGAAACTGTAGATTCTGAAGAGAACTAGATCGTGTCTGATCGAGTAACTGATTATAAAAGCTGCAGGCGGTTATTTTAGAAGTTAATGTGTTCAGATGTGGCATTTCAGCATAAAATATACTAAACCAAAGAGGCAAGGCTGTATGAATTATGGGAAAAGCTCTTGGTTTTATGCTGTTTTTCATCGGACTTGGAATGGTGATCGGCTTGCTTGTCTCCGAGACCACCGCACTTCTGATTGCAGCAGCTTTGTGTATGCTGTGTGGCTATCATTTATTTTGTAAATAAAATGGGTATGAAAAGATTATCAGCGAATCCTTTCATACCCATTTACATTTTATGTAACTATCCTTTTTATTAAAATAATTTCTGTCTGGGAGAAGCTGCTCTGGAGTTTGTTGAAAAAGGCCTTCTGCAAAATGTGCGCCATACTTTGCGGGAATGATTTTCAACACACTTAGAAAATACTTATTCGGGAAACAAAAAAATAGCCCCCACAAAACTGTGAGGGCAGGTGTTTCTTAGGCTCTTTCAACGTTTCCGGATCTTAAGCAGGAAGTACATACGTACATTTTCTTAGCTCCGCCTTCAGTTTTAACCTTAACGGATTTCACGTTTGATTTCCACATCTTATTGGATCTTCTATGGGAATGACTCACATTATTTCCGAAATGAGCACCTTTTTCACAAATTGCGCATTTAGCCATGATAGCACCTCCTTGACGCTTTTTTTCAACAGTTCATATTCTAACAGATGGAAAAACATTTTGCAAGCAAAAAAAGGAAAATTTTAAAACAATTTAAAATAAATTTGCTATTTGCGTGGATGCGTGCTAAAATTGGACATTGTGTTATGAATGAAAACATAGCATATTTATTGTGTGAATGCTTGCAACCATTGATTTTACAGTATTTAGAAACATATAGAAAACTAGCAAAATACAGTTTTATGCCAATTTTACGACAAACAGCGGAAAATTTCTTAGATTTCAAGTAAGTTGGTATATTGATTTCAAGATTTGCATATGCTATAATTGCCGTAGGCAAAAGAGATTGCAAGTCCATGTGGACAAAAAAGAGTGAAGCCCTCAGTACTGCGAATACTGGGGGCTTCTTCTTGTTTATTTATAGTGGACAAGAAACCACCAGGTCAGTGTTGCCCTACTTGTCGCCGTCTAACCATTTGATGATGAAGTGGCAAGCTACACCAGCCATGCAGGAGACAAGAAAAGAGATTGCAATTTCCATGTAGATCACCTCCTCCCGTTGCCGGGTATCGGTTGGACAACATAGCTAGTATAGCATGGGTTAGAACAAAATGGAACAGGAGAAAATGATTCAATATAGAAAATTAAAAGTAATTCTTTTTTCTGTTGCTATAAAAGTGAAAGTCGTCCATATAGTAAGAAACAGGATGGACTATTTCTTTTTCATATTTTTTTAGAAATTCAGATGATAATTGATAATTATAAAGGTCAGCAAGTTTTATTAAAAAGCCTTCAAGAATTTTTTCAGGTGAATAACCTAAAATAATACTGGAAAAATCAATTTCTCGAATTTCTTCAAGTCGTCGATCAATAATTTTTATTAATTTTTTTCTAGGAATATTAAAGTAGTTTTTTTCAATAAATTCAAATAATTGCTGAATCATATTTTGAGCCAAATTCGGATCAACTCCATGAGAATCGTAACGGTCAATCTCATCAGTTAATATTTCATCGAATAAATATACTATTCGATTTTTTAATATTTTCTTATCGACAATTTCTGTTCTATAGGCATACGTGTAACATGAATCGATAAGAACAGGCGTTTCCGTCTTAATTATAACAGTGCTATTTTCTACAGAATTAAACAGTAGATTATAAATTAAGTGTGCTAATTCAAGAATTTTATTTGAATTAGCTAGAAAATCCATCATAGTGCAAAAATCTTGAGAAAAATCTTGAGAATTTCGAGTAATAAGATCAAGCGCATATGTTTTATCAAGATACTGTTCTATTTGATATTCTATATCTTTATTATTATATGTTTTTGCCATTTCAGCACGCATATTCATGTCCTTGTCTTTACTATTTAGTCCAGTAGTATCAGAAATTGTTAACATATTATGTTTAGGAACATCTATTTCACCAATAAGATAAGCAATATCAACATCAAATTCCTTTGCCATTAAATCTAGGTATTCTATAGGAGGAAAAGTATTATTTGTTTTTCGCATATAATGCTTTAATCCGTTAGTACTTATTCCTAAAGTTTCAGCAATTTCTGCTTGAGTCTTCTTTTTAAGTTTACATAAATTTTTAAAACGTGTAATAAAAATACCCTTACTTATCAAATATAAAACCTCCTGTGTATATTTTAGTGTAGTGACATTATACTACATATGAGATACAATATCAATAGATGAAAAGCCAGCGCGCAGGATGTTTCACAATAAATTATGCAAGGAGGTCAATAATGTATAGACCAGTTGTTAATAAAAGCGCTAGATACTTGAGAGCTACAGAAGCTTGTTCTGACACGAATTGGAGCAGAAATACACTCATGAAAGTTGCAACAGAAGCCAACGCGGTTATTCGAGTTGGGCGAACTGTAAGAATTGATATGCCAGTACTTTACAGGTATATTGATTCTGTTTACAAAACCAACTAACACATTTCTACGAAAGATAATTAAGCACATTAAACAGGTGCATCTAATACATATGATGAAACTGTCAAATCTGGCAGATAAAAATTCAATTAAATAATACGAAAAAATCAAATGAAAGGGGTTGAGCGAGGAACGCGAGAAGATTTTGAAGCAGTAGCACAGCAGGTAAGCATTGAAAGCGTGGCAAAATATCTAGGATTGCAGAAAGACGGAAAACTGTACAAGTATCCGAATGAAAGAACAGGGAGCGTTAAACTATACCCAGAGAGCAATTCATTTTTCGATTTTGGGCGGTCTATCGGCGGCGATTCTGTAAAACTATGGAGCCATGTTCAGGGCTGTGATAGCTGGACAGCACTAAAAGAAATCAGAGCAGCATTCGGACTGAGTGTGCCCGATAAGCAACACAGCCGGGATTTGATACGCAAACAGGAAGGAGCCCGGCGGCAGCAGATTGAAGCCAAGAAACAAGAAAAACGCCGCTGGAGAATGGAAGTAGAGACATTGAAAGCAGAATCTTCCTTTTACCAGGCGATACTTGATTCAGAGCATTGCAAACCGTTGAGCTGGACTTGGTGTACTTGCCAAAATCGGCTGACCGCAACCAAGGGAATGCTCGATCTGTTGTGTGGGATATATTAAAAAATAGGAAAGGTGGTCAAACAAAAATGCAGAAAGCACCATTAAGAAATGGGTGGCAACCCAGTCAAAGAAAGTATGGAAAATTTAGATCAGATATTAAAAGAAATTCATGCAGAACGCTATGAAACATCAGACAAAGGTTTCGGGCGGTTATATGCAGATGTTTTTAAAAATCAACATAGATATAATCCACAGCGGAAAGATTTCATGCTGTATGATGGCAAACGCTGGGTTGATGATACAGAAGGATTAGCCGCTAAAGCAGACGCCAAAGCATTGTCGGATGCACTTGTTCGATATGCAGTATCTGTAGATGAACAGGGCAAATACCTCAAATCAGTAATGCCGCTATGTAACATAAGAAATCGAAACAATATGTTGCAGGATAGCAAAGATATATATTATTTCAGTAATGAAGAACTTGATCAAGATGATTACATTTTAAACGTGCAGAATGGAATACTCGATTTATCGGGAGATGAACCAAAGTTTATGGAACATAACCCGAATATGCTATTATCCAAAATCTGCAATGCACAATATGAACCATCGGCAAAATGCGAAAGATGGGAAAAATTTTTAGATGAAGTGCTGGAAAATGACGCTGAAAAAATACGATATCTTCAAAAAATTGCTGGTTTATCATTAACAGGAAATACTGAAGAAGAAACTTGCTTTATTCTGTTTGGAAAATCGACGCGAAACGGAAAAAGTACATTTTGCGAGAGCCTTCTGCATCTACTTGGAGATTATGCCGTGAGCATGAAACCCGAAAGCCTTGCTCAGAAGCAAAATATTGATAGCAGACAGGCATCTGGGGACATTGCCAGATTAGCCGGGTGTAGGCTGTGCAATGCATCAGAACCACCTAAGCGAATGCTTTTTGACACGGCATTGTTAAAAACACTGCTTGGTAGAGACAGTATAACGTGTAGGCATTTGTATCAAAGGGAATTTTCATTTGTGCCTAAATTTACACTGACAATGAACACAAATTACTTGCCGACAATCACGGATGATACAGTTTTTAGTTCTGGGCGAATCAATGTTATTTCATTTAATCGGCACTTTAGACCAGAAGAACAAGATAAACATTTAAAAAGCAAGCTACAGAGCCAACAAGAAATGAGTGGAATTTTAAACTGGTGCATTCGTGGTTTATATCTTTACCGGCAAGAGGGACTAAAACCGCCTAAGATCGTACAGGATGACACAGACACCTACAGATCAGATTCTGACAAAATAGGAACCTTCTTGAAAGAGTGTTATGTGAAATCTGGAAAGAACACCCCGGCAAAAGAAGCGTATGAAGTGTATGCACAGTGGTGTGACGATTGCGGTTATGGCTGTGAAAATAAAGGCAATTTTTTTTCAGAATTAAAAGCGAAAGGCGTCTTTGCCAGTAGTGGAACAGTAAGCGGGAAAACCATCAGAAATGTGCTAAAAGGTTATTCTAGGGATGAAAATTTTATTCAAATTAAAAATGACACGGATATACCTTTTGAGTAAATAAAAGACTAAATGTGCAAAATGTGTATTTCTTTTGTAAATTTGCATAAAGAGAAAAACATAGAAACTTTACATAGAATTTGCATATTTTGCACAAACAGTCAAAAAAGCCAGTAAATACGCCTGTTAGAGAGAAACTAAGGTTTCTTCCTATTAGGCTATCGGATAAGGTTCGACCTTGTGTCGAGGAAAGGAGAACATTGGATTTTAAGCAAGAATATTTTTCAATTTGGCAAGAAGTTTGGACGCTGCACAAAAAATATTTTGGCATCCGGCAGCAGGACGAGCGCTGGCAGCAGCTCGACCGGGAGTGTGAATCGATTGATAAAAAATACCAGGGAAAACCAGAACAAAAGTTTTTGCAATCGTTATTGTTGTCGGTGGTTGCGGAATTGGAAAGGAGCAAGGATGAAAAAAATTAGGGCAGAACCGGGAAAGCACAGGCTTGATGATGGTTTTATGAAGTGGAGCCAAGAAACGATTGAAGCAAACAAGAAAACAGGGCATGGCATAACGGATAAAAAAGAAACCTGCCCGAATACTCCGACACATTAAAAAAAGACATTCGCACTGATAGTGACACGATAAAAAAAACGACACACCTTGACACATAAAAAAGGCAGTAGAACCATTCGGAAGATTATTCCGAACCTCGTCAGAATGGTTGGTTTCCTCGTCCTTGGTGACGAATGCTAAAGCCTTGCGGTCAATCTTTGAGCTTATGATTTGTAGCTTGTAGATTAGGGCGATTAGCATGATCCTGTGTGTTCTGCTGCCAGATTGTCACAAATATTGTCATAATCATGCGTGACAGATGGCACAAAGCCTTATAAATAGGGCATTTCAAGGCATGAGAATGATTTATTCCGAGAAAAGCAATACATTTTCATAGCTGATTTTTCAGCCGTGAACGCCCCCGGAGGGGTATATATGCAGTCCGTCATGGGCTGAATAACCTACCCTTCCACTCGAGCAAATAAAAAGGGCTCCTCGATATGAAGCCCCTCAAAATTTTTCAAAAAAACAAAAAGGGACTGAAATATTCTGGATGTCCGTTTTTCGGACAGTCAAAGTTCACAAAATTGGAATTGCTTAGACGAAATTCGTCACGTCCCTACAATTCACACAATAGTAAGCATTAAACGCCCGAATTTTGGATTTTGTGTTGTAGATGGATAATTTTACCATTGAACGCAGAAACCACGAAATTTAAGCGAAATAAGCAACCAATTAACAGAGATTAAAGCAAACCTAAGCATTTATTAGGCTAGAAAGGAGATTGAGAAAAATGACGATTGAAGAAGCAGCCGACAGATTGTTGCAAACTTATTCAACGTATGGAGTAAGGAGGAAGTTTTTAGTTGAATTGCTGGAAAGTGGTGTTGTAAATTACGGACTCAGTGTTTTGGCGGTGTTTAACGGCACCAGGATGATGCTAGGACAACAACTTGGAGTCCAGGAGTTGTTTTCCGCGAGAGATGTTGCGGAAATGCTGGATGTTAGCGAAGAGCAAGCAATTTTGGAAATTGAGAAGGCAAAAGCAGAGCTGTTAGAGCAGGGCGAGGATATGAGCAAATACATCATTTCAGAGCCAGAACACCAAAAGTTTATTGTACCGCCGACCAGGTGGACAAGTTGAATTTGAAAGGAGAATAAAAAGAATGAATGAAAAAAAGTATTTTAAAGTAATTACAATAAATTCCGAGCGCGGAGTCTGCGAAAATGGACAACCATATTATTATAAAAGTGCAACTGTTAACTTTTGTGGAAAGCTGGCAAGGGCTTTTTTGCCTGAGAATATGGAAGTTAGACCTTGGGATTTCGTGAAATTAGGATTTAGTACACGTCAAAGCCGTGATGGTGGTGAAGAAATTATAGCAACTGTAGTTGAAGTTCTTAAACCAGAAGCGAAAGGAGAATAAAAAATGGCGAAATTTGACAATTATCGAATCATACTGAAAGATTTTAGAGCGGAATTTGAGGGTCTATCAAGTAAAAAGAGTAACGAGATCAGTAGTGCAAGAAGCAAATTCAAAGAATCAGCCTTGCCGGATGAATTAAAAAACATTTCTGCCGAATACGCACCACTTCTGGAATCTTCCAGGAAGAGAGCGCTTGCACGACTGGACGGCGTGACCGCTTCCATGCGTGGTCGAAACGAGGGAAAATTTTTGGCGGGATTTATCAACACGAATCTTCTGGAAAAAATGAACATTATTGCAAATGCGAATATTCAGCTGAATGAAGAAGAATTAAAGGATATTGCAAGAGAATGCATGAAGTCAAAAAGTGATTTTTGTTGTCGAAAACTGTTGGATATTGCAAAAAAAAGTAACTATAAAATGACTTTGCCGAATGAATACGCAGCAAATCAGGTGATCAGCGAAACTCACAACAAGATAAAAGAAATTATTCAAAAATATGATGGCTCGACTAAACACGATAACCTTACAACTGGTGACATGGTTAATATCAAGCTATCTGTGAATGGACAGTTTATTGACAGACTAGAACAGAGATATAATGAGTCTACAGTTGAGGATATTACTATCTCAAGAGTTGATCCAGTGAAGTATTATAGAGAAAAACAAGAAAAATCTAAAGAAGATATAGAGATTGTCGAGGTAAGTGATGACCTGGGGATTAGTGCAAAGCCAGCAGGTGCGACTTCTACGGCAAGTCAGTTCGCAAAAGAGTATTCAAGTCGGATGCAGCAGTCTGGTTTTAGCGTAACCCCAGAATTTGAGTAAACAAGAGCGTTTCCCGGTGCTGGCAATTTGGTGCCAGGGAGCAAACAGGAGGGGCTGCAGTGACCGATCAAGAAATTATTGAATGTTTGGGAACTGAATTTTGTTCTAAACATTATCAAGTACCGCGCGAACGTATTGAGAAAGCTTTCCAAATTGCCCGGGGAGAATTGGGAAATGGTTTACACGCATATGCTGCTACTCGATCAGTTCTGGTGCGAATGTTCCGGGATACTTCCGAGCCAATCTGGAAGATTTCAAAAGAAACAGAAAAAGTCATGAGAAAAATAATCTCTGGTAAATAAAAAAGGTTCTGGCTACTCTTGCGTGCGCGGAGTAGTCAGAGCCCCTAATAGAAAGGTGATCGTTATCTACTGAATATTATAGCACAAATAGCACAGAAACGCAATAAAAAAGACCACTCCAACGAAAGAGCAGCCCTTTTTATTCATTTAAGGAAATGAAATTATCCTTTTTGTGTAGATTTATGCGTGGGGTGAGTTCGATAAAGTTCCACGCAGGCGTTAACCTATCTTTAGAATAGCACAAAAAGAACAAATGTTCAAGTGCTTTTTCTCTTTATTAGGCTTGATTACTTTTTGCAGTCCTGCTCCATGCGCTGATCTATGGCATTACGAACATAAGTGTTTAGGGATTCACCTACTGATTCAGCTGCTGCCTTTATAATGTCTTTTTGACCTTTAGGAACCCTAATGCGGATATCTTCAACAGATTCTTTTAAATATTTTTTCGCAGCTTTTGCTTGTGCTTCTGTATAACGCCCTTTCTTTTCTTCTGACATGAGATACCTTCTTTCTATTATTGGATAGGGGCGCGAAAAGGAATATGCCTATTCCACCTTAATTAAAATTATAACACATGTAAATATATGTGTCCATAGAAAAATGCACAAAATATTATATCTATGGGAACATATAATTTATATGAAATGTCAATAGACAAATCTATGTGCCCATAGTAAAATGAAATCAGTTCAAGGGAACAGAGAACAGCGAAAAGTGAAAATGATGAGATCGCAAGATGTACCAAAGACACTGACATAACACCGGGCAAGGGTAAGCAAAGGAGCAAAAGTTGCCGAGATTGGTTTAAGACCTGCCGGAGCTGATCGGGATTTCCAGAAGAGAAAGGAGATGTACATATGAGATATAATTTATCAAAGGTCATGTTGAAAGCCTGGAAGATTTACCGTAAAACAAAGGGTATCAGTTTTGGTGAAGCTCTTCACAGAGCGTGGTTATCTGCAAAGGCTGAGGAAGTAAACAATACTCGCATTGAAACAGCCAAAAAAGCGGCAAATATAACCGAGCCTGTTAATACATGGGCTAGGTGGAAAGAATTCGGATTTGAGGTTGTTCACGGAAGCAAGGCATTGTTTGGCACAGTGTTGATTTGGGGAAGCCGGGGAGATGGTGCTACTTATAAGGCGAGCTTTTTCGGGGAATCCCAGGTGCAGCCAATATGACAGTAGAAGAGGTTTTGAGATATATTCAGTTGGCAAGCTGAAAAGCATATATCTTAACGCATAATGGCGTTGAGTGGCTTCCAGAATACGAGGGAGAGCTACAACAAATAAATCAAGAACTTGCTTTACTTCGTCCTTTGGTGGATGCGGAGCATGCTAAAAGAAAGGAGTTTGAGAGATGTTCACAGCAACAGAAGCAGTATTAATTTTCTTTTCTGGTGTGATGTGTACCATTCTGTTCCAGATCACACATGATGGAAAAGGAATTTAATAAAAATGCCCTTGCCAGAGCGGCAACTCCGACAGGGGCGCGTAACCTGGAAACAAGCAAATCACTGGGCTACAGGGAAAAGTATATCATTCCTGTTAGCCCCTAGCAAGAATTTTATGGAGGAATGACAATGAACGGAAATACAAAAGATGTAAATTATCAGCCGTTAGCAAGTGAGATTATCGCAGATCAGCAGAAAGAGGTTGAACAGTTAAAAGCAAAATTAAAGGAAACAGAGGAACTTTGCGATTTATACTACAGTCAGAAATCTGTTAGTACACTGCAACTTGATATTATTAATTTTGTATCAAGGATATATTCTAAGGAAACATTGAGTTTTTTGTACGGCGTTACTAAAACGGCTTACAAAAATGAGGAAGAAGAGAACGATAATTAATAGGAAAACGTGCATTGATTCAATTTTCTTATAGAAAATTAAAAGGAGTAAATATGGATTATCGAAAAGAAATTATTGAGATGATAGAAAATATACATAGTGAAAAGTTTATGAAGTTTTTGTATAACATAATTATTTCGTTTAAAAAACAATGGGGCTACTAAAAAAGCAGGGAGAAGCAGAATGAACGATGATATTGATTACAAAGAAGAAATAAAAAAACTTTTAGAAAAGGCGAAAGAACCGTACACCTTTAAAAGAGTGTATAAGTTGCTTGTATACCTGTATATACAGGAAACTACGGAGGAAAAAGAAGAATGAATTACTATAAGACAGAGATTATTAATCTTGTGCAGAATTGTGACAATAGTCACTGGCTGAAAGTTATTTATGCGTATGTGAAAGCCCTGTTAGGGTGAAGCGAATAGGGCGGCGTAACTGCTGCCCTTTTGTAATAAAGGAGTTGTGGAAATATGGCAAGAAAAAAGAGAACAGACAGCCGGGGCAGAGTGCTGAGAGTTGGCGAAAGTCAAAACAAGCAGGGAAGATACTGCTATAGATGGACTGAACCAGTAACAGGGAAAAGAGGCACTGTATACGCGCTTTCCCTGGTGGAATTGAGAGAAAAGGAACAGCAAATACAAAAGGATATTCAAGACGGTATCAATACCAATTCTGCAAATATGACGCTGAATCAGCTATTTAACATATATATGGACGGTAAAGCAAATATCAGAGAATCAACCCGGTGCAATTACGAGAATGACTGGAATATTAGTGTAAAGCAAAGCATACTTGGTGATATGAAAATATCACAGATTAAGCAGATTCATGTAAAAAAGCTATATGCAGAGCTAAGTAAGCGGAATTTTAAAGGCTCTACAATTCAGACTTGCCATGTATTATTGTCATCAGTTTTTCAAATGGCCGTTGATTCAGATATGTTAAGAAAGAATCCCTGCAAAGGCTGTCAGAAGGAAATAAAAGTGGAGCCGAGCCAGAGGCAAGCTCTGACAGTAAAAGAGCAAAATATATTACTTGATTTTGTGGAGAACAGCAAAACTTATAATGTATATCTTCCCATGCTGACATTTGCCCTGTCTACAGCCTTGCGAATTGGTGAAATTATTGGACTTACATGGAATGACATTGATTTAAAAAATAATTTAATTCATGTTCGCCGACAATTGATATACAGAGATTTTGGAGATGGCTATAAACTTCACGTTGAGCTACCGAAAAGCCGTTCGGGAAATAGAGACATCTCATTAACAGCTATTGCAAGAAAAAGCCTATTAAAGCAGAAAGAATTGGATTTGGTTCTTGGAAAGAGGGTAAAGGAAAGACCAATTGACGGAATTAAGGGATTTGTTTTTATCACTTCAAACGGTACGCCAATATTGCCATTTAATTTCAATGATGTACTGCGGAATATTACCAACGCGTATAATAAAAAGGAGTCCAAGCTGGCAGCAGCTGAGCACAGAGAACCTATTTTGCTACCGCATATAACAGCCCATATATTACGGCACACTGCATGTACGAGAATGGCAGAAGCCGGGATGGATCCTAAAATATTACAGGGAATCATGGGGCATAGTGATATTAGCATGACAATGAATGTTTATAATCATGGAAGTATAGAAAGAATGCAAAATGAAATGAAAAAGCTAGAGAAATATATGTAAGATCAAAGCCATTCCCTACTATTGGGCGTGGCTTTTTCTACGCCAATTTTACGCCAAATTTTACGACAAACAAAGGAATATAGACGCAAATAGACGAAACATAGATTTATAAGAAATTCAAAAAAACCTTGAAAATACAGGCTTTTTGATATATGATGAACCAAGTCGAACTCTAGCATTGCGTAATGAATGAAAAAAGGGTATAATATGGTATATACATTTTGAAAATCAAATTAATGGAGGTAAACCATATGAAGGGACGTATAGATTCCGGCCTTGGCCAGATCATTATTGATACGGATGTAATCGCGACTTATGCAGGAAGCGTTGCAGTAGAATGTTTTGGTATTATCGGTATGGCCGCTGTCAGCATGAAGGACGGCCTTGTAAAGCTGCTCAGGAGAGATTCCTTACAGCATGGTATAAATGTTAAGATCACAGAAGATAATAAGATTCGCCTTGATTTTCATGTAATCGTGGCATATGGTGTGAATATCAGCACTATTGCAGATAATCTTGTGAACAATGTGAAATATAAAGTCGAGGCTTTTACAGGAATGGAGATTGAGAAGATCAACATTTACGTAGAAGGTGTTCGTGCAATAGATTAGGATTAGAGGAGGAAACTTGTGGTGGATAGACAGACCATAGACGCCAAGATACTTTCCAGAATGTTTCTGGCAGGAGCCAAGAACCTGGAAGCGAAGAAAGAATGGATCAACGAGCTGAATGTATTCCCGGTTCCGGATGGAGATACTGGTACGAATATGACAATGACTATTATGTCAGCTGCATCAGAGGTAAGCAGTCTTACAGATCCTGATATGGAGACACTCGCCAAGGCTATTTCGTCCGGTTCCCTGCGTGGAGCCAGAGGTAACTCAGGCGTTATTCTTTCCCAGCTTCTCAGAGGCTTTACCAAGGGAACTAAGGGACATAAAGAAATGGATGCAGTTGTGATCGCAGCTGCTATGGAGAAGGCTGTAGAGACTGCGTATAAAGCGGTTATGAAGCCGAAAGAAGGTACCATTCTTACAGTAGCACGTGAGGCTGCAGTAAAGGCTGCTGAGATTGCAGAGGATTCTGCGAATCTGGAGCTTTTCTTCCGTGCCATTTTCGAGCATGCTGAGAAGACACTTGCCCGCACACCGGAAATGCTTCCAGTCCTGAAAGAAGCAGGTGTAGTAGACTCAGGCGGACAGGGACTTCTGGAAGTTTTCCGCGGTGCATTTGATGGTTATCTTGGAAAAGAAATCGACTATTCTGCATTTGAGAAAGTATCTTCCGGTCCGGCAGTGACCAGGATCTCCCAGCAGGCAGAAGCGGATATCAAATTTGGATATTGCACGGAGTTCATCATTCTTTTGAATAAGCCTCTTTCAGATGAGGAGCTACACAGCTTCAAGGAGTTCCTTACATCAATTGGTGATTCCATTGTACTGGTAGCAGATGATGAAATCGTGAAAGTACATGTACACACCAATCATCCTGGCCAGGCATTCGAGAAAGCGCTTACCTACGGTGCACTTTCCCGCATGAAGATCGATAACATGCGTGAGGAACATCAGGAGAAGCTGATCAAGGATGCCGAGAAGCTTGCCCGGGAGCAGGAAGAACAGGAGAAGAAGGAAGCTGCTGCGAAAGCTGCCAAAGAGCATAAGAAATACGGATTTATCAGTGTTTCCGTCGGAGAGGGACTCTCCACCCTGTTTAAAGAGCTGAATGTAGATTATATCATCGAGGGTGGTCAGACCATGAACCCAAGTACAGAGGACATGCTCAATGCCATCGCTGAAGTAAATGCAGATACTATTTATATTTTCCCGAATAATAAGAATATTGTACTTGCTGCAAACCAGGCGAGAGACCTTACCGAGGACAAAGAGATCGTGGTAGTTCCTACCAAGACGATTCCTCAGGGAATCACAGCTCTGATCAGCTTCCAGCCGGAAATGAACGGAGAAGAGAATCTGGAAGCCATGATGGAGGCTGTATCCATGGTGAAGACCGGACAGGTAACATACGCAGTCCGCGACACCAGACTGGATGAGAAAGAAATCCACGAGGGTGATATTATGGGAATCGGTGATCACGGAATTCTTGCAGTAGGCAAGGGACGTGAGAATGTTGCCAAAGAGATGGTGGCAGCTATGGTAGACGAGGATTCTGAGGTGATCAGCATTTACTACGGTGCTGAGACCACAGAAGAGGATGCCGAGAGTCTTGCCGCAGAGCTGGAGGAAGCATATCCAGACTGCGAAGTAGAGGTAAATATGGGCGGACAGCCGATTTATTATTACATTATTTCTGTTGAGTAATGAATGTTACTGTTCACTGATAACGTTCCGCGAGGTGTTTTGTGTGAACAAAGTTCACAGAAAACCCGAGAATTAAGTTTGCGCAGCAAACGCTACTTCTTGTGCTTGTCACAAGAAGGTTCGTTTTTCTGTGCATCGCGAAGCGCGTTACTGGTCACGGAGTGAACAGTAACTAATGAATGGCTGCAGGGCAGCGAATGATAAAGAGATGGAAGACAGGGTGGAAGATTTTCGCCCTGTCTTCTTTGACAGTAAACATAGGCTCATTGGTAATATTAAGTTTTTTTGCGCACCGTGAAGCTGTTATTGAGTTCGAAGTAGTTGGCAGGAGATATTGCTATGGGCAAAGTGAAATAAGTATGGAAAACCGGCAGTCTTTGTTGTAAAATAATGAGAACGCTTTTCGGGCAAATGAAGAAAGACCCGGAAACAGAGATGAATGATCAGAAAGAGAGGAAAAACAGTGGCAAAGCTTCTTCGGGAACTAAAAGGAGTAGGAGAAAAGACGGAAAAACTATTTCAGAAGATCGGTATCACCACAACAGATGATCTGCTCCATTATTATCCAAGAAATTACGACTCATATGAGGCACCGGAGGAAATTGGTTCTTTGAAGGAGAACTCCGTGGTGTCTGTTCGTGGAACTGTCACTGCCGGAGTCTATGTAAACAGGATCCGTAATCTTCAGGTGATCTCCATCACTGTGGCAGATACCACCGGAAAACTTCCTGTGGTATGGTTTAATGTCCCCTACTTAAAAAACACTCTGAAAAAAGGCAGCTGCTTTATTTTCCGCGGCAAAATCTCCAGAAAAAAAGGTCACCTGGAGATGGAGCATCCGGAGATTTTCACACCGGCGGCTTATGAAGAAATCCTTCACAGCATGCAGCCCATATACGGACTTACTGCAGGGCTTACAAACAAACTGATAATCAAGCTGATGCATCAGATCCTGGATGAACAGAGCCTGCAGACAGAATTTCTCCCAGATGAGATTAAGGAATTTTATCACCTGGCAGATGATAATTATGCTATTTCAACTGTCCATTTTCCAGGCAATATGCAGGAACTTCTGGTGGCACGAAAACGCCTTGTGTTTGACGAATTTCTTTTGTTTATTCTGGCAGTACAGATCCTGAAGGGAAAAACAGAAGAAGCTCCTAACGCTTTTCCCATGAAGCCGGTATGGACCACAGAACAGGTTATGGAAGGTCTTCCTTATCATCTGACAAAGGCGCAGCTAAACGCCTGGCATGAAATCGAAAGAGACCTTTGCGGGCATACCCTTATGTCCCGGCTGGTTCAGGGCGACGTTGGAAGCGGAAAAACGATTCTGGCTTTTCTGGCAATGATCCTTACTGTGGAAAATGGCTATCAGGCAGCATTGATGGTGCCCACAGAGGTACTTGCAAATCAGCATTTTGAAGCATTTACAAAGCTGATAGAGGAACAGGAGATTTCATCCTGCCATCCGGTTCTTCTTACTGGCTCAACCACCCAGAAAGAGAAAAGAAGAATCTATGGAGAAATCGCATCCGGGGAGGCAAATGTGATCATTGGAACTCACGCCCTGATCCAGGAAAAAGTGGTGTACGAGAATCTTGGCCTTGTGATCACCGATGAGCAGCATCGCTTTGGCGTGAAGCAAAGAGAGGCACTGACTACCAGGGGAAATGCGCCGCATGTGCTGGTTATGAGTGCCACTCCCATCCCCAGAACTCTTGCAATCATTGTATACGGGGATCTGGATATTTCCATTATAGATGAGCTTCCTGCCATGCGTCTCCCGATTAAGAACTGTGTAGTTGGCACGTCTTATCGCCCGAAAGCCTACTCCTTTATAGAAAGGCAGGTGCGGGAAGGGCGCCAGGCGTATGTGATTTGCCCTATGGTAGAAGAAAGCGAGGGGGCAGACGGGGAAAACGTGACGGACTATACAGCACGGCTGAGAGAGATTTTCCCATCAGACATCACCATTGGAATGCTCCATGGAAAAATGAAGCCCAAGGAAAAGAATGGAATCATGGAACAGTTTGCAAGGGGAGAAATCCAGGTGCTGGTGTCTACTACAGTAGTGGAAGTAGGGGTAAATGTGCCAAACGCTACGGTAATGATGGTAGAAAATGCGGAGCGGTTCGGACTTGCGCAGCTTCATCAGCTGAGAGGGCGTGTTGGACGTGGGGCGTATCAGTCTTACTGTATTTTTATGCAGGGAAATGAAGAGGAAGAGACCTCCAGAAGACTGGAGATTTTGAATAAATCGAATGATGGATTTTTTATAGCAGGGGAGGATCTGAAGCTTCGGGGACCGGGAGATCTGTTTGGAATCCGTCAGAGCGGACAGCTGGAGTTCCGGATCGGAGATATTTATCAGGATTCAGATGTACTGAAAGCTGCCAGTGACGCCGCAGGAGGAATTCTGGAGCTTGACAGGGAGCTGGAACTGCCCCAGCACGAAAAATTGAAAGAAAGATTGAATGCTTATATGAAATATGACCTTGAGAACCTTGGATTGTAAGGTTTTACAGGGAAATAGATGACGAAAAAAATAAGAAAATCCATCCTTTTTTTGGTAATAACTGTGCAAGAAAACAAAAATTATCAGGATTTTAAGATTTGTACCCGAGGATTTCCTGAAATTAACAGGTTTTGTTTGTATACTTTTACCTATGAATTCAGAGAAATGGTTTGTCAAGGGGGATTTTATCAGAACTTGCAAAAAAAATTGATTCGTAGTATTCTATCATAGAAGCGAAAACGAAGATTATATTCACCGTCAAGGAGGCTATTATAATGGCTACGAAGAGAACTACAAAAAAGGCAGAAACAATGGCGGCCAAGAAGGCTGCTAAGACTGTGGCTGAGGTTAAAGCTACAGCTGCAGCAGAGGTAAAGGCTGAGCCAAGTAAGGCAGAGGCTGAGCCAAGTAAGGCAGAGGCTGTTAAGACAGCTGTTGTTGAGACTGTGAAAGCAGCTACAGAGACTGTTAAGGCAGCTACTGAGAGCGTTAAAGAGACTGCGAAAGAGGCTGTTAAGGAGACTGCAAAGGCTCCGGCTAAGACAGCTGGGAAGGCAGAGGCTAAGAAGCCTGCTGTTAGAAGAACTGCTAAGAAGGCTGCTGTTGCAGCTGAGGAGATTTTTATTCAGTATGCAGGCAAGGAATTCACTACTAAGGATGTAGTGGCAAATGTGAAAAAGGCCTGGACAGAGATGACCGGAAAGAAAGAAGAAGATATCCAGGATATTAAAGTTTACGTTAAGACTGAAGAGAATAAGGCATATTATGTAGTAAACGGTGAAGCAGAGGGACATTACGTAGAGCTGTAATTTCCCCTATATGAATGGCTTCAGGGAGTGTGTGAGTGCGTTCCTTGAAGCCTTTTTTTGTTTCGAGGGACGTGAGAGGAAGTGGGTGTCGTCTGGGGGCGGTGCCGAAATGGGGCGTCTGGCTCCGCCGCCTAGTGATCTATAAAATTGCAAACTCGCCCTTGCAGGGCTCAGACAGTGCAATTTTATAGATCGCTATGCTCGCCAGACGCCCCATTTCGGCAATGCCCCCAGACGGCACCCACTTCCTCTCACTGGTTACTGGGAAGGGACGGCGGCTGCAGGCAGCGCCTGGGGGAGTATAATTGTATAGGTGGGAATGTGTAGGATGGATCGGGAAATGAAAAGGTTGTGTGCAGGATAGCGCTTAGTGTGGGGAAATAAATTGCTGGACAAAAGGGGGTAAATAGGATAAAATATTTAGATATAGACAGGAGTAGCCCCTTGATTTGACAAGGGGTCTTTTTATGAAAGGAATAAAGTATGTTTAATGAAATTGATTTCAGTAAGATAGATACGAGTATTACACCGCCTCAGGATGATACAGAGCGTCAGTATTATTATATGGCGAAGCTGGCTGAGATGGTGGCTTTGAGGGAGCGGGAGCTGGGACGGCGGATTACTTATTGTCTGCAAACGTTTGGGTGTCAGATGAATGAGAAGCAATCTGAGGTTGTCGCAGGGATTATGGATGAGATTGGTTTTAAGAGACAGGAAACAGAGGATGCAGATGTTGTGATTTATAATACCTGTACGGTTCGTGAGAATGCCAATCTTAAGGTGTATGGCCGCCTTGGTAAGCTGCATAGTCTGAAGAAGTCTAATCCGGATATGAAGATTGCTTTGTTTGGGTGTATGATGCAGGAGAAGCAGGTTGTGGATAAGATCCAGAAGGATTATCCATTTGTCAATCTGGTGTTTGGAACTCATAATATTTTTAAGTTTGCAGAGCTGTTTTATGAGATGGAGAACCGTGACAGCCAGCTGATCGATATCTGGGAGGGTACGGATAAGATCGTGGAGGAGCTGCCTACAGAGCGTAATTATTCTTTTAAGTCCGGTGTGAATATTATGTTTGGATGTAATAATTTCTGCAGTTATTGCATTGTGCCTTATGTAAGAGGGCGTGAAAGAAGCCGTGAGCCGGAGGCGATTGTGAAAGAGATAGAGGCTCTGGTGGCGGATGGCGTTACAGAGGTTATGCTTCTGGGACAGAATGTAAACTCTTATGGAAAGACTTTGAAGGATCCGGTGACGTTTGCACAGCTTCTTGAGAAGGTGGAGCAGATCGAGGGACTGAAGAGAATCCGGTTTATGACTTCTCATCCGAAGGATCTATCTGATGAGCTGATCGAATATATGAGTAAGAGCAGGAAGGTGTGCCATCATCTGCATTTGCCTATGCAGTCTGGCAGCAGCCGTATCCTGAAGATCATGAACCGGCATTATGATAAGGAGAAGTATCTGGGACTGGTGGAGAAAATCCGTACAGCGGTGCCGGATATTTCCCTGACTACAGATATTATTGTAGGTTTCCCGGGTGAAACTGAGGAGGATTTTCAGGAAACTCTGGATGTAGTGGAGAAATCTGATTTTGATACTGCATTTACCTTTATCTATTCCAAGAGAAGCGGCACTCCTGCGGCGAAGATGGAGGATCAGGTTCCAGAGGATGTGGTGAAGGATCGTTTTGACCGTCTTCTGAAGCTGGTTCAGGAGAAAGGAAGAGAAGTTTCTTCCAGATTCCAGGGCGAAGTTCAGGAAGTTCTTGTTGAGACAGAGAGCAAAGAGAAGGGTATTTTCACAGGAAGAACCCAGTATAATCTGCTGGTTCATTTTCCAGGAACCCCGGATCTTCTTGGCAAGTATGTGAATGTGCGTCTGGATACCTGTAAAGGCTTCTATTACATGGGAACAAGAGTGGAGGATTAAAGCACCTGCCGAATCGTTACAAAAGATTTATATATCAGATTTTTTGATTCTGTAATCCTGACTATGAATAAAAAGCAATATTTGGCAAAAAGGCTACTGTCACTTCGTGACCAGTAACACGCTTTGCGATGCGCAGAAATCATGCATTCGCATGATTTCGTGCTGAGATTCCCGGACTTCCTGTGAACTTTGTTCACAAAAAACACCTTGCGGAACGTTACCATTGAACCGTAAAGTAAAAAGCGCAAATAATATAAATAATTACAAAAAAGGTTGCATTTTTGTGATAAATAGTGCAATATTATTATATTGAACACTCGTGGGAAAGGCGGCACCTGTAATGTTTAAAGGGCTGTGCAGGAAATTTAATGCATTGTTGAGGAAAGAAGCAATTCATGAGAATGAGCCTCAGCGTATATTGTTCCTTCTCAGAATTATATTGTTGATTCTGGGACTTTATTTTCTGATCATTCCGTTAGTATTCTGCATTGTGGGACCGAAGACAGAGGTCTGGACAGGATATATTTTCGCAGCAATGTCGGTTGCTGCTTTTTATGCAACATACCGGTTGAAGGTACACACCAGTGTGCTTGTCTGCAGTGGTCTGCAGCTGGCATGGGTGATTGTGTTTGTTATTCTCTATGGATGGGACTGCGGTATTCAGCATCTGATGTTTGAGATGCTGGTACTGGTATATTTTGCTGTCTACAATTCTCTTGTGTATAAGATCAGCTATACAGTAGTTCTGTTTGCAGTACGATTCAGTCTGTTTTTGTACTGCAGGGTAAATATTTCTGTTTTTGCCCTGACAGAAACGGCTACAGTTGTATTACAGATCATAAATACCATTGTGACGTTTGTGCTTATGGCTGTAGCGTGCAGTATGTTCAGCTCCAATGTGGAATCCGCGGAGAAGAAGCTGGTGCTGTATAATGAGCAGCTGAAGAAACAGGCCGGGACAGATCCGCTGACAGGTTTGTGGAACCGCCGTCAGATGATGCAGTACATTACAGAGAGGCACAGAAAAGAGCCTGCTATGGCGTTTACCATTGGTATGTGTGACATTGATTTTTTTAAGAGGATCAATGACCATTGGGGACATGACTGCGGAGATGCTGTACTGGTATGGATCACACAGCATATGAGCCGGGAATTGGGTGAGCATGCCAAATTGTGCCGCTGGGGAGGCGAAGAATTCATCTTCTTTTTCCCAGATATGAACGGAGACGAAGTATGCCTTATGCTCAACTCTCTTCGCATGAAGCTGGACAACGATCTGTTTGACTGGAGGGGAGAATGGATTCCGGTTACTATGACGTTTGGCGTGGAGGAGAATGATTTCAAGTCCAATATAGACACCTTGCTGAAAAATGTGGATGCGAAACTTTATATGGGCAAAGAACAGGGAAGAGACCGGGTGATCTATTAAACTCACCGGGTCTTTTGTCGAATTAACAACAGTAATAAGCAGGAGAATAAAACTTGTATGTATACAGTTGAAGAAATAAAAAATAAAGTAAAAACAGGAACCTGGACAAAAGAGGATGTGGCACGCTGTGTGGAGGAGCTGAAGCAGATATCGGATTTTACTGTTTATACAGAAGAAATCTATTATATAAGTTATGGGATTTTTGCCTATAATTTTCGGGAATATGCTTATCCTCTGATCGAAATCTGTCGGGAGGCCGGAGTTCACATGGAGCGTTCCAAGGAGAAATCCAGACTTTATCTTGCCCTGGTAAGACTTTATTTCTGCCTTGGTTTTCCCCCGAAGATTGTGGAATATGGCCTGAAATATGCCAATTCCGGATTTACCTTAAGATCCCCTCTGAAATCCGTTTATAACACTATCGTAGCCGCTTTTTCAGACTGTGGACTGTTTTTTGAGGCGGATTTTTATCTGGAGAAAATGATGGATATTTCCAGACTGGATCCCTGTGACAGCAGTGTGGATTTCTGGAATTCGGATACTTTAAATGAGCTGGTCTATTATGACAGCAAGGTTTACGTGAAGCTGGGCATGGGAGATGTCGCAGGCGCGGAGCAGGCGGCAGTGGATATGCAGGCGATTCTTACAGAACGGGAGATTCCTGAAGATGGCAGAGCCTTTTTTCTGCTTCAGAAGGAATTTACGGACTTGTATCTTCGCCTTTACCAGCAAAAAGACAAGGCGGTCATTGCGGAAGAATTTAACAGCTATATGAAGAAAATGGAAGCCGGGGAGGGTGCCAGGGATACCTTAAGCTTCTGTGTCTGCTATTTTGGAGAGTTCCTTCAGGTAATGGCGGAGGAAGAACGCTGGGACGATATTATACGCATTGGCAACTACATTAAGAATGCCAGAAATTTCAGCGGAAGCTTCTGCCCGGTTTACAAGCTTATGCGCACTGCTGCATGCAGAAGTGACCGGGAAGAGCTTCGGAGACAGATACCGGAATTCGAGAGAATGTATCTGGAGGCTCTGGAGCAGGAGAAGGAGAATTATGACCAGATGGTACGTCTCCTTACCAGGGAGGAGCTTCGGATTGAACGCCTGAAAACGTCCATGGAGAGGGATGCCCTTACCGGCTGTCTGAACCGTGCGGCTTTTGACCACAACAGCAAGCGCTTTATGAAGAATCATAAGAAGGGCAGCCTTGTATTTATTGACCTGGATTATCTGAAGCTGATCAATGACTGCTATGGCCATGAAAACGGAGACCGTTACCTGGTACATTTTGTAGAGAATATGAAGCGTGCTATGGACAGGCAGGATCTTCTGTACCGGTATGCAGGAGATGAGTTCCTTATTTTGTCTGCACTGGAGCCGGAGCAGATCCAGGAACGGTTAAATGAAATTCTGGAAAAGAGCCCGATCCATTTTGATATTAACGGAGAAAGCCGCAACATCAGCTTTTCCTATGGCGTTGTGGCATTTGAGGAGAAAAAGGGAAAAATCGAAGATCTGGTAAAGGAAGCGGATCAAAGAATGTATCAGTGCAAGAGCCGGAATCATGAGCGTATTTCCAAAAGAGGTGCGGCGGAATGATCACGCGGGAAAATATTACTCATTTTTACACCAAATACAAAGAAAATCTGAAGACGGAAGATCAGATCCAGGAGAATCTGCTGAAGGCAGAAGACCAGGAGGCATGGATCGAAAATCTGAAGAACAAATCCAGAATGATGCGCCGGCTTTACATTGAAAATGAGGCACTTCTGAATCTGTATATCCGCCCCTTCCTTGACGGAGAGGCGGAGCTGAACGAGGAGCTGGCAAGAGAATTTCTGCATCAGATCCGCATGGCCGATGATGAGGGCTATGAGGATAACCTTGCCATGCTGGAAATCCTGGAGCTTCTGGATGGATATTTTCAGAAAAGTGATGATCTGGACTCTTATATCTGGACCCTGAACCTTCTGGGAAATTTTTATAACCGTCCCTTCAGTGATGAAGATGGAAAGAAAGGAGCCATGTATTTTGACAGACTGCGGGCACTTTCTTCCAGATATTTTGAGATTGAGGATTTTGACGTAAGGAAGCGAATCCTTTTTTCCTATTATAATTTTCCGATAGTGTTGATGAACTTTAACCTGGACACGTCCAAGGAGCTTTTGCAGTACATTGATGAGGCACTGGAATTTTATAATGATGAGAAAGTCCGGGAATTAGACGGAGAGAGGTTTGATTTTGATGAACTGATCGAAGAACTAAATTATGATCTTCTTGGAAATTCAGTCCTGAGATTTACAGTGAGGGAGATTGATCCGGAGCTTCTTTCCAGAGCATCCCGGGTTCTGGAAGAATATTATCAGCGTGAGCTTGAGAAGAATCCGGAGCCCTACGAAATGCTGGATGAAATATACTGTAATTATAAGTCCTGTCTGTTCTATCAGGGGAAGATAACTTGCACAGAGCTTCTGGAGGATTATCGGAAATTCTGTGAACACAGTATGAAGCATGACGATCTGGACAGCCAGGAGGGAGTGTCTTTTTCTGACAGCCGCTATTTTCAGGTTGCGATCAACCATCTGCCGACGATTTTGGAATTGTTGGAGAAATATGCGGATGAATATCACGGAGCACCAGATCTCCGTGATTTTTGTGTATCCAATTATGTGCATGCTATTCGCAGGCTGTCCAGGACAGAAAACGATACCTTTGTGAATGATGTAGTATGGCGTTCTCTCAGGGATGTGTTGAAATATATTACCGGAGATGAAATAAACACCCTGGTTCTTATGCAGATCATGGTAAGCCGGGATGAAGGCACTGCCATGCACAGTGCAATGGTGGAGCAGATTGCCAGGCGAATTCTGAATGTAGTGATGAAAAAGCGGCCGGAGCTTCTGATTGGAACCTTTGGATATGAGAACGTGGTGGAAGTGCTGGAAAATCAGGAGACGATTCTGGACTATGTTTCCCAGTCTGCACAGCTTCTGGATATTGGAATGATCAGACTTGCATCTATTGTGAACAAGCAGTCACGGCAGCTGACACAAAGGGAAAAGAATGGTATTCTCAGCCATCCCTGTGAAGGGGCTAAATTTGTCGAGGAGATTCCGGCTCTTCGCAAATATCGGGATGCTGTTCTGGGACATCACAAATCCTGGGATGGAAAAATAGGATATCCGGCAGATTTTGATAATACCAGGTCAAATGAGCGTATTCTTATTGAAATACTGCATATCAGCGATTGTCTGGATGCAGCCACTGACTTTGTGGGACGAAGCTACAAGAATGCCAAGAAGCTGGAACAGGTAGCGGAGGAGTTTTCCTGGGGAAAGGGTTCTGTTTATTGTCCGGAGCTGGTGGAGCTTCTGGAAGAGGACAAAGAACTGCAGGCAGATCTCAGATATCTGCTGGGAGCGGGACGCATCCGTACCTGTTATTCTGTATATGGAAAGGCAGTAGACCAAACTGAAATAGAAGAAAGCAGGTTGTTTACAGATATTGAAAACTGGGAAGCCAGCAGCCGGAAGCAAAGTGATGAAGAGGGAGATACGATTCTCGATTTCCTTCACAAAAGCGGAAACGAGAGCCGTCAGCTTCTTGGAGCACTGGCAAGGAATTCTCTGATCATTTTGTATGTGGATATGATGTCTGGCGAATACAAGGTATACTACCGCGGAAACCAGAGACTTCTGGATAAAAAGATTCCGGACGGTTATTACGGAGACTTCCTGAAAGAATATCTGGCGCCAAACTGCGAACCGGGTGATTGGGAAAAAGTACGGCTGAAAATCAGACTGTCAGAGCTTTCCCATATATTTCTGGAGCAGGAGGGCAGCTATGAGTGTGAAGCCCGGATCCGGGCAAAAGATGCCTACCGCTGGGTGCGGTTCCAGTTTATCTGTCTGGACGAGGAAAATGCTATGCCCGGCATGATGACTCTGATTGCAACAGATGTCCAGGAAAGCCACAGCAGAAATGAACAGCTGATGAACAGTCTGAAGGAGGCATATCAGTCTGCAGAAGAGGCAAACAAGGCAAAAAGCATTTTCCTCAGCAGTATGTCCCATGACATCCGCACTCCTATGAATGGAATCCTTGGTATGACCCAGATCGCCATGAACCATCTGAACGATCCGGCACGTATTCTGGATTGTCTTCAGAAGATCGACGATTCTTCCAGACACCTTCTGGAGCTGATCAATGAGGTTCTGGATATGTCGAAAATTGAGAGTGGGGATACGACACTTCACGAGGAACCACTGTACCTGAGCAAAACCATGAAAATTGTGGATGGAGTATGCCGTCAGGCAGCTGTTGACAAACACCAGATTTTTGATATGGATATAGAAGAAATCCAGGACGATCATGTGCTGGCAGATCCGGTAAGACTCAGGCAGGTTTTGATCAATCTGATTTCCAATGGAGTGAAGTACACGCCTGAGCATGGATGTGTGCAGGTAAAGGTAGCCCAGGGCAATAGCTTTGCAGAGGGCAAAGCAAGCTATTCTTTTGAGGTGAAGGACAATGGAATCGGAATGTCGGAAGAATTTCAGAAGAAGCTGTTTGAGCCTTTTTCCCGCGAAGATAACAGCATGACAAATGCTACCCAGGGAACAGGACTGGGACTTTCTATTGCCAAGTCTATCATTGCACAGATGGGTGGAAGTATTGAGGTAAAGAGCATTCAGGGGAAAGGTACGACGTTTCTTGTGCGGCTGGATCTGAAGCTTGTGGAAGAAGAGAAGGAGGCTGACCAGGCCTTACTGGCAGCAGAGGCTGGTGAAGAGAAGGAAAAGGATCCGGGCTTTTTGAAGGGACGCAGGATCATGCTGGTGGAGGACAATGAGCTGAACCGGGAGATTGCGTACGAGCTTTTGTCCGAATCCGGTCTGATCGTGGATGTTGCAGAGAATGGGCAGGAGGCGATCAAGCTTCTTGGAATCAGGCCGGAGAATTATTATGAACTGATCTTCATGGATATCCAGATGCCGGTGATGAATGGGTATGAGGCCACGGCAACTATCCGTGCAGGAGAGAGTGACTACTGGAAAACTATTCCGGTGATCGCCATGACCGCAAATGTGTTCCAGGAGGATGAGAGCCGGGCAGCAGAGTGTGGAATGAGCGATTATGTGACTAAGCCCATTGATATGAATGTGATTTATTCTGTCCTTGAAAAATGGCTTCGGGGACAGAAAGGATGATGTGAGCCAGTACCTGCCAGAGCTTTTTATATACTCTGGCGGCAGACCGGAAGGGGCTTCCGGTGGTGCTGGCATATGGATGAGGGAGCGATAGAGTTGAGTAAAAATAAGTACGAAATTGATATGTGTAACGGAACCATTATGGACAAGCTGGTTTCTTTTGCCATTCCGCTGATGGTTTCCGGAATCCTGCAGCTGATGTTCAATGCTGTGGATATTATTGTGGTGGGACGGTTTTCCGGCAGCCAGGCCCTGGCAGCAGTTGGTTCCACTACCGCTTTGATCAATGTGTTTACCAATCTTTTTATTGGTGTTTCACTGGGAGCCAATGTTCTGGCGGCCAGATTCTATGCGGCAGGTAAGACGAAAGAGATGTCGGAAACGGTACATACGTCTGTTACACTGGCTTTGATCAGTGGTGTGGCGATGGCTGCTGTGGGACTTGTTTTTTCAAGATGGGCACTGGAGGTTATGGGAACACCTGCTGATGTTATTGACCAGTCCACCCTGTATATGAGGATTTATTTCCTGGGAATGCCGTTTTTTATGCTTTATAACTATGGTGCAGCTATTCTGCGTGCGGTAGGGGATACCAAACGTCCGCTGATGTTCCTGGTTGTGGCAGGTGTGACCAACGCGGTGCTGAATATGATTCTGGTGATCGTGTTTCATCTGGGTGTTGCAGGTGTTGCCATTGCGACCATTATTTCCCAGCTGATTTCCTGTATTCTGGTTCTTCGCTGTCTGTATATGACGGACAGCAGTTATCAGCTCCGGTTTTCCAGATTGTGCATGAAGAAATTTTATCTGGTACAGATTTTCCAGGTGGGAATACCGGCAGGAGTGCAGAGTACGGTTATTAACATTTCCAATGCGCTTTTGCAGTCTTCTGTAAATTCCTTTGGTTCCACTGCCATGGCTGGCTATACGGCGGCGAATAATATTCTGGGATTTTTGTATGCGTCTGTAAATGCGGTCACTCAGGCCTGTATGAGCTTTACCAGCCAGAACTATGGCGTTGGGAAATATAAACGTATGGACAGAGTGCTGCTGGACTGCGGAATCCTGTCCTTTGTGATCGCCCTTGTGCTGGGATGCGGATCTTACATGTGTGGCGGTGAGATCCTGAAGGTTTACACAGAGGACCCGGAGGTTATCCGATGCGGTGTGGAGATTCTTTCCATCACCACAGTGCCTTATTTCTTATGTGGAATCATGGATCTTTTTCCTGGAGCCCTCCGAGGAATGGGACATTCCGGTGTGCCTATGATCCTTTCTATTATCGGTACGGTTGGTACCAGAATTGTGTGGATCTTCTGGATATTCCCACAGCACAGAAGTTTGTACACCTTGTTTATCTCTTATCCGGCCTCCTGGTTCATTACCATTGTGCTGCAGGTGGTCTGCTTTGTGTTTGTGAGACGGACGGTGCATGGACAGCTGAAAGGTACCGGGAAAGCGGCGTGATGGAAAGGAAGATGAGAAATGTTATAATATGTTTCTGAAACGGGTAAGAGCCAGGGAAAGCGAAACGCTTCCCTGGCTCATTTTTAGCTTCCGTTCCCTCTGAGCTTCACGAAAGATAATAATGGAAAATGACATAATTGGGTAAGTGTGAATGATTCAATAATTCGGCTGGGCTAACTTCCTCCCATTAAAGTTAGTGCAGGCGATTATTTGTGTGGACATTTGGCGTAAGTTGTTGTGTTTACGTAGTCCATGATGACAAGATGATTGCATTTTGTGCAAATTTTTGCCGTATAAGTTTTTACGATACAACCACCATTGCTTTGTGAATAATGTAAATCTGTATAACCAGATTTAAAGTTGTGAGTACAAATGATTGCACGAGGTTCTAAGTCTGATTCACTTACAGGAATACTTGTGTTCTCTTCTGTTTCAAAATGAATGTTTGAATATTTAAAGGTATCATCTTGAGTTGCAGTGTCGTAGAAAGAAGCTGTTTCTGTAAGTAATGTTAAGTCGCTGGTTTGTGTCGTCTGCATCGGCGCATACCCAAACACCGTAGTCCCACTCAAAAATACAGATGCCAATATTGCCGCAGCAGTACCAATTTTACTGGCTTTTCTATTCTTCCTCATAATAAATTCCACTCTCCTTTTCATTGTATGTTTGGCCCCCAATAAGTTGTTTTTCCAGACTACAGGAACCTGTCTGTTCCTTGCGGAAAGATTCACGAGAGCGACTGCGTAGGCTTTTCTCTCCTCCGTGGTGAAACCTTCGGTGGCGGCTTGATCTGCAATGTTTTCGGAAAAGCTGGTGTAAAGCAGAAGCGTAAGCAATGTTAACGGATTATAAAAATGAAGGCAAATGGCTAACAGGCAGAGCAGCTTTACAGCTGAGTCATGGCAGCACAGGTGTGAATATTCGTGCCGCAAAATCATTTCTGACAATCTGGAATCCGCAAGGCTCTCCGGCGCGACAATGAAAGGCTTCAGGAAACCTATAGTATAGGGAGAACCAATAAGGGGAGAAATACGGTATTCTACATCCCCGATTCCAGGTAAGAAACAAGTTCTTTTCTCAGTAATCTTTTTCAGCTTTCGCGTGAGCCGGTGATACTTTATGATTTCGTAAACACTGAAGCCTGAGATTAAAAATAGCCAGCATAATCCAATCATAAGAATCCAGTCGGACATCCATAATGAAATTCCGTGATAAGAAATTGCTCCTTTGTCGTCAAAATTGATGTAATAAGAGATGTTTGCAAGAGCGTCTGTTCTTATCAAAACATCTGTTGGCATCAGATATTTAACCACCTGAAACGGTATCAAATACCCCGCCAGACTCAGAAACACCAGGTTCCGGCCAAGCCGGTATGAAAATTTTTTCCTTTGGAGAAGCAATAGCAGGAGACAGATGATCAGTGGCACTGTTCCTGCTATGCTCATACAGATTAAAAGCATGCAAGTCCCTCACTTAAAATTTGTCAATAAAATCCAGCAAGTCCTTCTGATCTTCTTCGCTGAGATCGGAATCTTCGGCAAAGGCACAGAACAGACAGGTAAGTGAATTTTTAAAGCTCTGGAAATCAGAATCTCCAGAATCCCTGCAGCTGGTCTGGCGATTTTTTATCAGCTCCTTCATCGCATTCCGGAACAACAGGTTCTTCTTATCAAGCTTTCGTCTAAGCTGCAAACAGTGTACGAAGAGACCTAAGGTTACCAGAGGAAGGCTAAAGGATAACAGAATTGCTTTCGCCAGGTAAAAGGCAGCAGCCGGCTGATCCAAATTCGGAATTCCGTTCATCATGCAGATCAGCAGCGAGCATCCGGTGACGATCACAAAGAGAACGCCGGATAAGGTTAAAATTATTTTTTTCATTGAGTACCTCCTCATTCTACGTAGAGCGGGAATTCAGAAATAATTTTGTTTTCTGCTCCCTTCACTATATATACGAAAACCAGAGAAAGAAATAACACGAAATCTGAAAAAATTTTTGGAAATTTTTCAGATAAGATAAATTTATGGTATACTTACAGAGAGATTGAGAAAAATTACAGGTCTGATATCATATCAGATATTGAAAAGACACTTCCTGACAGTGTGTAAAAATCAACGCTTCGTTAGGAAACTGTCAAATAATCATAGAAGGAGAACAATTATGCCCAAATTTCTGATCATCGACGGCTCCTCCATGCTGTCCACATCCTATTACGGAAATCTTCCCAAATCTATCCTTTTCGCAAAGACAGACGAGGAAAAAGAGAGACACTATCCGGAAATCCTGCACACCTCCGATGGAAAATACACAAATGCCATGTTCACCATGCTTCGCACCCTTCTGGCTGTCTATAAGAAGGTAAAGCCGGAATACGTGGCATTTACCTTTGACATGACAAGAGATACTTTCCGCCGCACCCAGCTTGGCGCCGATTTTTACAAAGCCAATCGCAAGGAGACTGCCCAGCCATTAAAAGAACAGTTTATCCAGATGGAAGAGCTTCTGAAAGCAATCGGCTGTCCGGTATTTATGAGCCAGGACTATGAGGCTGACGATTATGCGGCATCTCTTGTGGAGAAATTCCAGGGCCCGGATCTGCAGACTTATGTGCTTACCAAGGATCACGATTATTTTCAGCTGGTAAGCGAATATACCCGCATGTGGCGTGTTGTTACGAAGGATAAGCTGGAGAATTTAAAGGATGCATATGGCCTGTTTGGAAAAGAGGCTTACGAGGAACTCCCTTCTAATGTATTTGAATATACACCGGAAATTGTCTGTTCTGAGGAAGGGGTATATCCGGAACAGATTCCTGTGCTTCTGGCGATCACTGGAGATCCAGGCGATGGAATTCCAGGCTGTAAGGGCGTTTCCTCAGCAGCAGCGCCGCTTGTAGCAGAATATAAAACCCTGGACGCGATCTATGAAGCAATTGAGGACTGCGAAGACGTGGCAAAGAAAGAAAAGGAACTGAATACTTTCTGGAAAGAAAACCTTGGAATAGGCAGAAGCCCTCTGAAAGCACTGAAAACAAATAAAGAGATGGTATACTTAAGCGAACAGCTGGCAACTATGAAACATGACATTGAGATAAAAGAAAGCCTGGAAGATATGCGGCTTCATATTAATGCAGAAGAACTGATCAGACAGTTAAAGCGCTACGAAATGAACAGTATTTTGACGGAATATGAAAAAACACTAAAATAGTCAAAATGTAAAGAAAACACTTAATTGTCAGAAAAAAGAGAAAATATCAGAAAAATACAAATGGGTGTTGGTAATGTGTGTTTATTTACACAAAATACATAAATTATTCACAAAACGCTTGCCTAAAACGGAGTAATACGCTATAATTTCCCCATACTACTTATTGATCAATTTCAATAAATTTAATTCATGGAGGGAAATGTATGAAGAAAGATTTGAAAACACTCAATAAGTCTGTTGCCATTGCAATTGCAGCGGCAATGACCGCAACTTCCGCACCGACACCACTTCTGGCGTCAGATTTTACAGATGGAGGAGATTTCGTATCTGTGTCTCCGGCAGCGGAAGCGGACACCACAGAGGAAGCTGCTGTAGAGGCAGATGACTTCGGAGATGAAGCCGCAGTAGCAGCTGTTACAGAGGATGGCTTCGGTGACAGCGAGGCAGTTGCAGACGCAGAAGAGAGCGGAAGTACCGATGAGGTTGCCGCTTTTGATGCAGAGGCACCTGGCAAGATCGGACATGTTGCATTTGATGAGGAGGATAAGAATGTTCTTACCTGGTATGCGGATCAGAAGGCAGATGAATACCAGATCCGTGTAACAGACGGAGAGTACACTTACCGCTACAATTATGATGCAAGCGAGCCAGAGACCGGTTATCCGTCAACAGTCAACTTGAGCTATAGTCTTACAAGTCTTACCATGCGGCCGTTCAAGGTTGACGCAGAAGGAAACCTTGTATACAAACCAGATGGTAAAGACGGATATATTGCAGGTCTTGAGAATGGCAAGACATACAAAGTTTCCGTTCGCGCCGTAAACCGTAACAGTGCAGATGGAACTGTTGCATATGGTGAATGGTCTGATGCTGTAGATTATACCTATGCAAAGAAGGTCGCTGAGCCGAAGAGTGTGACAATTTATGCAGCTGAAAGAAAGAATCAGATCCAGGTATCCGGCGAGAACCAGAACCTTGAGGTTTCCATTAAGGATGAAGCTGGAAATGAATATTATTCTTATGCATACGGAGCAAAGGAACCCTCCTATGTAACTACTTCAGGTAACTGGCTCAATTTCTATGAGAATTACGGTTATCTGCTTAAAAAGAACGACACCACAGGTCTTTATGAAGTCGCTTCTGATGCAGACGGAAAATATATCGGTGCTTTCCAGAAAGGCAAGAAATATACCGTTAAAGTCCGTGCATATACAGGCTCCGGCGACGAGAAGAAGGTAGGCGACTGGTCCAACGAGCTGGTTGTAGAAGCAGACGACAGCGGCAGTCTTGTACCAGAGAAGACCGGTAATTTCAAATACAACGATGAATATGAATATGTAAGCTGGAACCGTATCCAGAATACATATGTATCCCAGTACGAAGTTGAAGTAGATGGAAAAGTTGCCTTTACAACAGATTCCAATTATTCCTATCCAAACTTCTATTTAGGAAGAACCTACGGAGAGTTCAAATTTGAAAGAGGTAAAACCTATACCATCCGTGTCCGCGGAATTAATTACAGATATGAGAATGGTGCAAACAAGAAGCAGGAAGGTGAATGGTCTGACGCTTATACAGTAACTTATAAAGCTGTAGATACAAGCCTGAAGAAAGTCTCCGGTGTAACAGCTTCTTCTTATGTTCTCAGCTGGAATCCGGATAAGAATGCAGACAGGTATGAGATTAAGATCACAGACGAAGCTGGACGTGAGTACTTTGAGTCGCTGGCATCCGATCGGAAGAGCGGCCGTTATACCAGAGTAAGCGGCACCAGATATTCATTTGATGGCTCTGAGTATAACACTTATACAAGTGTAGACGGAGTTCTGGAACCTGTTATTTACCCGGCTACCGGTCAGCCTGTTTATGCATTTGAAGATGGAAAGACTTATAATCTTTCTGTTCGTGCCGTTAAGATCGGAGATGATGGCAAGGAAGTATACGGAGACTGGTCCAATGCATTTGCATACAAAGTAACCGCTTCAGATGCAGGTACCAGTGAGAAGCCTGCAGCTGTTTCCGGTGTAACCGTAAACACAGAGGACAGTGAGCCAACCCTGCGCTGGAATGCACTTGACAATGTAAACAGCTATGAAATCCTTGTAAAAGATTCTGCCGGACGTGAATACGTGCGCTCAGCTTCTCTGAAGGATGACGGAACTGTTGATAAGACCTATTACAGCGTCGGTTACAGTAATTTCCCAAGTGTTTCCCTGTCAAATCTTAAAGATGAAGATGAATATCTGTATACATATACAACAGATCCTAAGGTTTCATTTGACCGCGTAAGAGATGAGAATGGCGATCCGATCAAGGCAATGGCTCCTGGAGAATCCTATACCTTCCAGGTACGTGCAGTACGCACTTATACCGTTGATACAGACGGAAAGAAAGTCACAAAGACAGTAGAAGGTGACTGGTCAGCACCGTCTGCAGCATTTACTGTAGATGCTCTTCAGCCGATCACAGATCTTCAGTATGTGAAAGCTGACGACAATTATTATTATTTCACATACAGTGCAAAGGTTGATTTAAACAGCGTATGGTATCAGATTGCAACAGGCACAGAATTTACTACTGCAACTATGGCAAGTGACTGGAGCCGCGTCTATTATGATGGCTCAGCTGGTTCTGCGAAACTGAAGATCAGCAAAAACAACGGTAATCTGGAAGCAGGAAAAACCTATTATGTTCGTGCAGTGAGCAGTGCAGACAGACCGGAAGAGGAAGAGGTTGCAAAACTGAAACCTGCAGCAGTCTCCTTCACTACAGATGCAGAAAAGGCACCTAAGAATGTGACTGGCTTAGAGATGTATAAAGAATCTGAAAACAGCTTCGAATTCCGTTTTGATGCTGTTCTGGAAGATGGCGACTCTTATGAACTCCAGTACACAGATAAGGCACAGCCTTCCGAAGAGGACTGGGTAACAGCTTCTTCCAGTGGTTACTATGATGAAGATGAAGATGAGTACTATGAGGATGATGATGCACTTACATTGAGAAAATCCTTATTAAAAGAAGGAGCAACCTATGTAAGAGTTGTCGCTTATGTAAAAGACAAGAGCGGAAACAAGAAATACGGTACTCCTTCCAATGTAGTAGCTGTCAATGTCTCCAAAACCACTTCAGCGATCAGCAACCTGAAGCTGGTTGAGAAAACACCGGATGGTTATGTATTCTCCTATGACGGAACTGTAAGAAAAGAAGAGGATGTAGAATTCTGGTATTCTGAATCACCTGAATTTGTAAATGATTACAAGGTTACAGATTGTATTTCTGCTAAGAACAATAAGGCAACCCTTTCCTTTGAATCACTTACACCAGGCAAGACCTATTATGTGCGTGCCCGTGTAAGAAACGATAAGGCAGCTACACTTGCGCAGGAATACAGTGCATACACAAATACAGCATCATTTAACGCTGGTATGCCGAATATATCTGTAACAAATGTTATCACAGCTAAGACTGTTACCTTAAGGATGAGCGCTGAAAGCGGAAGCGAAGGCTGGCTCACCGGCTATCAGATCCAGAGAAAGAATGGCAAGAAATATAAAACAATTGCCAAAACTACAGACAGCGTTTATAAGAATACCAAACTGAAAGCAGATACCACCTATACTTACAGAGTAAGACCATATTATTATGATTCCGAAACAGGCAAGACCACTTATGGAGCATGGGCTTATAATAAGGTTACTACCTGGGGCGGCGCGCTGAAACTGAAAGCAACACCTAAGAGCACAACTTCTGTAAAACTGTCCTGGACCAAGATCAAAGGTGCTAAGGGATATGAGATTTACAGATGTGAAGGATCTTCTATTGGAGATACTGTAGCAGCTGGCATGGCCAACAATTTTGCTAAGTATAAACTGATCAAGACTACAAGTGCAAAGGCTTCCAGTTATACAGATAAGAAGCTTCAGGGCGGTATGGATTATTACTATCTTGTAAGAGCTTACAAGACTGTAGGAAACAGCAAGTATTACATTGATGAGGGTGTATATGCAAATCTTAGCTTCGAGATGACTACTGTTAACAGAATTTCTTATGCAAACGGTAAGGTGAAGTTAAGCTGGCAGCCGGTATATGCCGGAAAGGGTTATCTGGTTGAGAAGAGAAATGAAGAGACTGGTGCATGGGAAACCTATAAGACACTGAAGGCTTCCACATCTTCCATTACATTCCCGGCAGCAGATACGGAAACAACCTATCGTGTACGTGCATACAGAGTACAGGAATACAGCAATGAAATCAGCGCAACAGTTATCCCTGTTATAGCAACTCCTGGCAATGTAAAAGCGGTTGCAAACAAAGCAGATGGAAGTATTACTGTAACATGGAATCCGGTAGCAGGTGCTGATTACTATCGTGTATACAGAACCACCTCTTCCTGGAACAGATATAACAAAGACAGCAATTCTTACAGCTATAATTACGGTTCCAGTGCAGCCGTTCCGAATTATGTTGCTGATTCCACAACAGTCAGCGGATATAAATTTGTTAGTGAACTGAAGGAAACGACTATTACAGATCGCGAGATCAAGTACACCTATAATGGTGCAACAAGCACAGAGTACAAAGGACCGAAAGCAGGAGTAAAATATTACTATTATGTAATTGCTTACAAGAATGGTAAGTCCTATGAGTACAAAGATTCTGCTGATGAAACATATACAAGTGGTGCAAGCAAATCTGCAAGTGCTATAGTTTCCACAGCAAAGATCGCGAAGCCAACCAGTCCAAAAGCGAAAGCAACAAAGGGCAAGATTACTGTCAGCTGGAAGAAAGTAACAGGAGCTACCGGATATCAGGTATACCGTTCCACTAAGAAAGGTTCCGGATATAAACTGGTAGGAACTATTACAAAAGGCTCCACAGTGAAATACGTTGACAAGAGCTCCAAGAAGGCTGGAACCAAGTATTATTACAAAGTACGCGCCGTTGGAAACAACGAGGCAGGTGTTCCAATCTATTCTTCTTACAGCACACCCAAATATGCGAAAGCAAAATAAATAAAGTGTAATAAAATCCCCCTCCTGTCAGACAGGAGGGGGATTTTTGACTACCCGGATGTAAAAACTTATGTAACTATTTGAATGCAGATATAAGAAAAGAAGACCCGTATCACAGGCCTTCTTTAATAAGCTTACCATCCTTTAAATGCAGAATCCGCTGATTGCTGCTCCCTCTGAACTGAAGGGAGAGGTTTTTCAATTCCTGGATAAACTCTCCGTCTACCAGAACGTCGATGCAGGAGAGCATCCGGTCTGTAAAAGGCGTGTAGACCTTACCTCCGGTAACCATATCTTTGTCAAAAAGATATCCACTGTAACACCAGATGGATTTATCCGGAAAGGTACGCCTGATCTCTTCAAGAAGCTCTGCCAGCACAGGCTGGTTCTCTGGCTCAAATGGCTCTCCTCCAAGTAAGGAGAAACCCTCTATATAAGAAGGAGCAAGCAGCTCCAGGATCTTATCCTGTGTCTCCTGGGTAAATGGCTTACCGTAGTTAAAATCCCACGTAGGTGCGTTAAAACAGCCCTTACAGTGGTGCCTGCAGCCGGATACGAACAGGCTTACACGCACGCCTGTGCCGTCTGCAATGTCGTAGGATTTAATGTTTCCGTAGTTCATAACTGATTCCTCTTTTCCTCCTGTGCCTGATAATCAAATACACACATCTTGCAGAAAACCCGGAAACCATTACTTATTACAGATGTAATACACGATCCTTGATCTCCTGGGTACGTCCCTGGTTCCAGAACTGGGTACCGATGTATCCACAGGTTCTTCTGGCAACGCTCATCTTATCCTGATTGCGGTTACCGCAGTTCGGGCATTCCCAGATCAGCTTGCCGTTCTCGTCTTCTTTGATCTGGATCTCTCCGTCATATCCGCAGACATCACAGAAATCACTCTTGGTATTCAGCTCTGCATACATGATGTTATCATAGATAAACTTCATAACAGAGAGAACTGCCGGAATATTCTGCTTCATATTCGGAACTTCCACGTAGCTGATGGCTCCTCCTGGAGAAAGCTTCTGAAATTCAGACTCGAATTTCAGCTTGGAGAATGCGTCGATCTCCTCAGTAACGTGAACGTGATAGCTGTTTGTAATATAATTCTTATCCGTAACTCCTGGAATGATGCCAAAACGCTTCTGGAGACATTTGGAAAACTTGTATGTGGTGGATTCCATCGGAGTGCCATATACAGAGTAGCTGATGTTCTCAGCTGCCTTCCACTGGGCACATTTGTCATTGAGGCGCTGCATAACCTTCAGCGCAAACGGACGAACCTCAGGGTCTGTATGAGGCTTGCCGTACATTCTCATGCACATCTCATGGAGACCTGCATATCCAAGTGAGATCGTAGAATAGCCGTCATAAAGAAGCTTGTCAATGGTCTCGCCCTTCTTAAGCCGTGCAAGAGCACCATACTGCCACAGGATCGGGGCAACATCGGAAACAGTGCCAAGAAGACGCTCATGTCTGCAGCGGAGTGCTCTGTGGCAAAGCTCCAGGCGCTCCTCCAGAATCTCCCAGAATTTATCAAAATCGCCGTCTGAGGAGCAGGCTACATCTACAAGGTTAATGGTAACAACACCCTGGTTAAAACGGCCGTAGAACTTGTAGGAACCGTCCGGGTTCTTCTGCTTCTCCTCAACAGTAAGGAAAGAACGGCATCCCATGCAGGTGTAAACATTGCCATTTTTTAACTGGCGCATGATCTTGGCTGAGATGTAATCCGGAACCATACGCTTGGCAGTGCATTTCGCTGCAAGCTCTGTGAGGTACCAGTATTTGGAATCCTCGTGGATGTTATCCTCATCCAGCACGTAGATCAGCTTCGGGAATGCAGGTGTGATCCACGCACCGCGCTCGTTCTTAACACCCTGCATACGCTGCTTCATAACTTCCTCGATGATCAGTGCAAGGTCATCACGGGTGCGTCCCTCCGGAACTTCATCAAGATACATGAAAATCGTTACAAATGGTGCCTGTCCGTTACAGGTCATAAGAGTGATCAGCTGGTACTGGATCGTCTGGATACCACTCTGGATCTCATCCTTCAGTCTGCGCTCCGATACCTTCTGGATGATCTCATCATCAAGAGGCTCACCGCAGGCCTTACGTTCCTCGATTACCTTGTTGCGGATCTTCTGGCGGCTGATGTCTACAAAAGGAGCCAGATGGGCGAGAGAGAAGGACTGTCCGCCGTACTGATTGCTGGCTACCTGTGCGACGATCTGTGTGGTAACGTTACATGCGGTAAAGAAGCTGTGAGGCTTCTCAATCAGTGTCTGGCTGATAACCGTGCCATTCTGGAGCATATCCTGCAGATTGATCAGGTCACAGTTATGCTCACGCTGTGCATAGTAATCGGAATCATGGAAATGAATGATTCCCTCGTCGTGAGCCTTTACGATCTCCTCAGGAAGTAGAACACGCATGGTCAGATCCTTGCTGACCTCGCCTGCCATGTAATCACGCTGGGTAGAGTTAATAGTAGGGTTCTTATTGGAGTTCTCCTGCTTGGCATTCTCATTAATCTGGTCAAGAAGAGCAAGGATGCTGTCGTCTGTGGTATTGGACTTGCGGGTAAGCTCTCTCTTGTAGCGATAGCGCACATACTTCTGTGCAACTTCATAACCGCGCATCTCCATAATGCCGGTCTCTACCATATCCTGAATATCTTCCACATTGACAGCGTGGGAGGATTCAAGGGCACGGGTGGCAATCATATCAGCAAGCGCTGTGATCTGGTAATGACTCAGCCTGTGAAGCTTGGAAACCTCCTCATTCGCTTTTTCAACGGCGTTGATGATCTTCGCCTTATCAAAAATAACTTCCACGCCATTTCGTTTAATGACGTTTGCATTGACCTCGGTACTCATTCTTTCAAATCCCTCCATATATTGTGTTTAAATCTTTAATTACATACTAGATGTTGTGCACTATCAATATTACAGTATTCTACAGAAAAGTCAAGGTCAAAACCATTGATTTTAAAAATCTGTGAAATGTGCTGAATTTTCGTCAGCAGGACAGAAGAATCATTCGGTGATCTCCTGTATAGAGTTCCTGAAATGTGCGGAATCATCGGGGTTATTCCGTATGTGAAATTTTACCGTACACAATAAAACAGTTACTGGATGACCAGTAACATGCTTTGTATGATTTCGCGCCGCAGCTGTGAACAATGTTCACAAAAACACCTGGCGGAATACTGCCTTCTGAATAGTTACGGGGCATGAACAAAGGGCTGCCCTGGGCAACCCTTTCTCGCGTCCGCATCTTTCTCTATTATACTTGGAAAAAAATAAAAATCAACCCTTGACACCACCAGAAGTGAGTCCTCCAACCAGATTTTTTTCGATTCCGACGAACAGAATTACAACTGGAACGATTGCATAGAGGGAAGCAGCAAACAGATACTGCCACTCGATCATATTATAACCGTTGAAAATGTTGATACCAACGGTGAGAGGCTTGAAGGTATCGGTAGAGATCAGTGTCAGTGCCACTGTATATTCGTTCCAGGCGTTGATAAATACGAAAATAAGCGCTGTAACGATACCAGGTGCAGCAACAGGCAGAAGGATCCTTAAAAGGGCATGTACGCGGTTACAGCCGTCAATAGTGGCAGCCTGCTCCATCTCAGGGGAGATGCTCAGGAAAGTACCGCGGAGCAGCCAGATAGCAAATGCCTGGTTAAATGCTGCGTTGATAAAGATCAAGCCGATAATGCTGTTGGTAAGATGGAACGCCATCATAACCTTGTAGATACCGATGAGAAGTACAACCGGTGCGAACATCTGGGAGACAATAACAAATCCCAGAAAAGCAGTCTGGCCTTTGAATTTCATTCTGGACAGGGCATAAGCAGCTGGAATACCGCAGACCATAGCCAGAAGAGTGGAGCCTCCTGCGATCACAATGGAGTTCATCATGTAATTGCTCATGGGAGCCAGCTTCCATACGTCTGTGAAGTTGGACCAGATGGCCTCAACTGGGAAAATAGTTCCATTCATGGAAAAGATTTCCGCACGGCTTTTGAGAGCAGTACATACAGTTACAAAATATGGGTATAAAGTTATCAGACAGATGGCGATAATCACTACATAGAGCAATACACGCAAAACTGTGTTTCTGGTATTTTTTTTCTTAACTGAAGCATTGGTGTTTGCCATATTATTCGTCTCCTTTCTTCAGTACGGAAACCATGTACAGGCTGGCGCAGAAAAGAAGGATCAGGAAGCCGATAACAGATACGGCTGCTGCCTGTCCCTGTTTGCCGTTGTAGAAGGCCAGTTTGTACAGATAGGTAACCAGGGTGTCGGTACGGTTGGCAGGGTCACCCTTGGTTATGGTCCATATGATCGGAAAAGAGTTAAATACGTAGATAATGTTCAGGATGGTACTGATGGTAAGATTCGGACGTACCAGCGGGATGGTGATCTGGAACATTTTCTGCCAGTAGCTGGCTCCGTCTACGGCTGCTGCCTCATAATAGCTGGCATCAATACTCTGCAGACCGGAAAGTACGGTAAAGGTTACAAATGGAATGGTAACAAAAATACCGCAGGCAATTTCCCAGGCGAAATAAGCACCGGCAGTAGGAGTCCAGTTCACAGCGTGGTCAATAATACCAAGCTTCATCAACAGTGTATTTAAGGTACCATAATCTGTGTCGATGATGAATTTCCAGATGCTCGCCTGAACGATCAGGGTTGTAGCCCATGGGAAAACAACAACGGCACGTGCAAGCTTACGGCCTTTAAATTCATTGTTGAGGAGGATCGCAAGGATAAATCCAAGGAGTGTGGAGATGCCGACTACAGCAACGGTCCACACAAGGGTGTTTTTCAGCACCATGGCAAAAACAGGGCTGCTTGTTACCTTGCGGAAATTTTCCAATCCGGCGAAGCCTTTGATCAGACCAGCTTTGCTGACGTCGCTTAAGGCCATACGGAATACAAAGATAATAGGAACCAGGATGAAAATTGCCATGAGAAGGACACTTGGCAGGATCCATACATATGGTTCCACTTTTTTGAATTTTTTCTTCACAGGGATACCTCTCTTTTTATAAAAATAGCGTTGACGCTGCGCAGACAAGCACAGAAAACGGCGTTTGTTACGCAGAAAAACAGAACCTTCTTGTGACAAATACAAGAAGTAGTGTTTGCTTCGCAAAAAGGTGGAACCTTCTTGTGCCTGGCACAAGAAGTAGCGTTTGCTTCGCAAACTTAAAAATGGACCGGACCCGTAAGTCCGGCCCATTATCTTCCTCGTAATGGGAAAAACAGTGGATTAAGATCAGCCAGCGATTTCTGCCTGAAGGTCATCCAGTAATTCCTGAACGTCGCCGCCAAGAAGAGCATTCTGCTCTACGTTGATAACGCCCTGTTTTACATCTGCCCATTCTGCTTTCGCTGTTGGATAGAATTTACAGCTGTCTAAGATATCAATCCAGCTTGCCATATCTTCGTTAGCTGCTGCGAGAGCCTCGCCGCCGGACTTGGTTGCCGGAAGGAATCCCTCCATGTCAACCCACTCTGTATAACGGGCATCATCATAGAAATAATCAAAGAATGTGGAGATAGCAGCTTTCTCATCATCTGAGTAGTCGTTATCGAAGCACATGAAGCGGTCCATAACACCTGCAGATACAGACTCGCCTGTATTGGAAGGAATGGAAGCAACGCCGTAGTTTACTTCATTTCCGCCTGTAGCAATGTAGGTAGGTAAGCTGTTCGGTGCGATGAGCATAGCAACCTTACCTGCGCCGAACATATCCTGCAGATCGTAACGGGTATCGTTAGCAGGATCGGTGTTTGTGTAACCGGAATTTACAAGATCGATTGCGTACTGGATTGCTTCAACGTTCTGCTCACTGTTCAGTGTCCAGTTACCTTCATCGTCAACAAATCCGCCGCCGTTGTTCCAGGTGTAGTATGCGAATGCTGCCTGACCTTCGTCAGTAGTCATATCGATACCCCATGGATAAATGCTGTCGTCATAAGCCTTAAGAGCTTCACATGCAGCTTTCAGTTCATCCCATGTAGTAGGAACTTCTACGCCTGCTGCATCAAGGATGTCTTTGTTATAGTACATAGCACGTGCAGATGCAAGATCAGGGATAGCCCATACAGTTCCGTCTACTTCAGACTGTGCAAGGAATGCATCGTACATCTTGCTGTAGGTCTCTTCAGAAACAACGTCCTGGATAGGAAGAAGGAGATCATCTGCCTGATAATCTGCGAATACGTCGATATTCAGGACATCAGGAGCTTCGCCATTGGCGATACGGGTATTTACTACGGTGTAGATGTCGTTCCAAGAAACAACTTCTACGTTCAGGTTAATGTCCGGGTTTGCTTCATTAAATTCTGTCACGAAGTTCGCCCACCAGTCAGCAGTCTGCTGGCCATACTGTGCAGCAATGACATTTATGTCTACTTTGTCTGCGGCGGATGCGGTGACCGGAGCCATGGAGAGAGCCATTGATAAAGCTACGCCTGTTGCTAAAACCTGTTTCATTTTCATAAGTATTACCTCCCTTTAGATACGAGTTGAGGCATTCCATAGATACATCCTTGTACCAAATGGAGTGCCTCTCTGTAGAAAATAGCATACAACAAAAACAGTCAGATGTCAACAGAAATTGGTGAAAAAAACAATGAAAAATATCAAAAACAAAGAAAAACACAACGAAATACACAAAAGAAAAAACAAAAAACCACAAAAGCCATGGAAAAAATGTAGAGAGTAGAATAAAATAACAGATAATTTATAAAAAATTATACAAAAAACGAGAAGTATGGTACGAAATCATACAAATCAGGATTTCTTTGCTCACGAAGAAATTACGATAACCAGGATTTGGTTAAAATGTGGTTTGACATTTCAGGGGCGGATATTATACAATCATATTTAATCGAAAAAAATTCAGGAAAGGAGTATGCGGCAGTCAAAAAGAACTGAGAGGGTAAGCCCTGAGGGCATGCACTGCTGCAGAACATAAAATGGAAGAATTATACGCTGCAATTGAGAAAAAAATCAAAGCTTCCGGTTATCCGCGTGAGATTTCCGGTGCAGATGTGTATGATGATATCTGCGACCAGATCGAGGGAAAAGAGAACGGAAGCTATATTCTGCTGTCCAAGTTTGAGGATGATGTAATCTTTGAGTATCATATCACGGTAATGGATGATGATTTTAATCTCGGGGTTCTTACCATGCGTACGCCTGAGGGAGTATTTGAGACCGATTTTGATGAATAAAAGAACTATTCAGACACGCTCTGGCAGAAGAGTTTGCCATACGAAATATCCTGTAAGGTAAGAAATCAGGAAGAGTCTGGATTAAGAAATACCAAAATACAATATTAAGAAATACATAGAAAGTGTGCATAGAATGAAAGTATTGGAAATTATTTTGCCCGTACTGGTGATGATCCTTCTGGGCATGGCCTGCAAGCGGCTGAAACTGCTGGATCAGAATGGAATTAACAATATGAAGCTTCTGGTGACCCAGATCATGCTTCCTGTGGCAATTTTCCATGCCCTTGCTACGGCAGAATATAATAAAGAAACCGGAATTCTGGTTGGAATCATGTTTGTAATGCTGGTTGTTTCCTTTAGCATCGGTTTTTTACTCCGCCCGCTTATGCCGGCAGAGCGTTACCGGAAATATCTGCCCTTTATGGTCAGTGTATACGAAGGCGGTTCCATGGCCTATCCTTTATATACCAGCCTTTGCGGAGCGGAGAACCTTTCCCAGATCGCTGTGCTGGATATTGCAGGTCTTCTGTTTGGCTTCAGCGTCTATATGGGAATGCTCGGACAGGTGGAAAACGGGGAAAAGATTGATCCGGGAAAACTGTTTTCCAGTGCAATACGTACACCGGCGTTTATTGCAAGTGTGCTGGGAATTATTGCCGGACTTACCGGTGTGGTGCAGAAGCTTCTTGCCGGACCGTTTGCAGGTACCTATACAAGTGTGGAGAACATTCTCACCACTTCCATAACCTCAGTTATTCTGCTGGTGGTAGGATTCAGCATTGAATTTGATAAGAAACTTCTTTCCCCATGTATCAGGACCATTGTACTTCGTATTCTTCTTCAGGCAGTCATGATCGGGGGAGTGCTGCTGGCAATACATTACATAGTGGGAGATCATCTGCTTTTGAACCTTGCAGTGATCAGCTACATGTCCGCTCCAGCCACATTCAGTATGCAGACCTTCCTGAAGAGTGAGGATGGAAGCGCTTATGTTTCCACCACCAATTCTCTGTATTGCCTGGTATCCATACTGGTGTATGTGGTCATGGCATTTGTAGTTTATTGATGCAGAAAAAGAAAGCTTCAGACAGTATCATTTTTGATATTGTTCTGCAGCTTTCTTTTTTTGTTGGATTCAGGGAAAATATACTGCAAAGTGGGGCGTGCAGATTGCGGGAATGATTTTTCAAATACGCTCCAGAGTGTGTCTGCATGAAACCTCTCTGCTTTGCTTATGGATGAGAAACGGCTGTTTTCTGTATGCGCAGCATAATTTTTGCAGTAAAAACACCATTTTCATAAGTGAAGCTGCTGTCTCCTCCGTTTTTTTCTGCAATGTGGCGGACAGACTGGATTCCCACTCCGTTTCCGGGACGCTTGGACGACTGGAAAATATGATTTTTCTCCTGTATTTTCCCTTCAAAGGTATTTTCCACCTGGATCAGGAGAAGGTGCTTATGATGAAGGTAAACCTCTGCATGGATTCTCCTGTTGAAAGGCTTTGCTTTCAGGCTGGCTTCCAGAGCATTTTCCAGAAGGTTGGAGAGAACCAGGCACATATCGATCTGGTCTATGGAAATGTGGGCTGGCAGAGCTGCATTTGCCTGGAAAGGAATGTTCTCCCGTTTTGCCAGAGCGGCATAATGGCTGATCACGCTGTCAGCCGCCTGGTTTTCACAAAAATGCAGGTTGTAGTCTGGGATTTTACTGTTTGCATTGGAAAGATATTCTTTTATTTTTTCCAGATCTCCCTTTTCAGCCAGGGAAGAAAGCTGCAAAAAGTGATGGCGGATATCATGTCGTGCCTGCCTTGCCTCCTCTATGGCAGAGCAAAGGTTCTCATATCGTGCCTGCTGAAGGGAGAGAAAATGATTTTCCTGCTGAAGCCTTACATTTTTATTCAGGCTGTTGGCCATCATAAGAAACATTGTGTAAAACAGCATGAGAATTACAAGAAGCATCAGGCTGATCACAATGTAGCCCTGCAAAATACGTCCAGTATACAGAGTTCCCTCATATTTGGGAATCATAAAGAGATTCAGACCTATAAAAATCAGTGGCAGTATCCAGAAAACATACCAGGTCTGGGCTAAATTTTCGTCATCGATCATAGTGCGGGCTGCATGGGAGGCCGGGTACCAGGCGGCAGCAACGAACAGAAGACATATTACATTGTAAAAAATACCGGCACTGGTGTGAAACCAGATTTCTGTTTCTGGAAGTCCAAGTCTTTCTGCCACAATGGCATTTACTGCTCTGGAAAGGCTGTTTACACAGGCAAAGACCGCACATACTGCCAGAAAAATGCTGCCGGATTTCCAGATAGAGATAGTCAGGCTTTTGTGATAGATCAGCATCAGTACCAGCAGAGTGGGAAAAAGCACTGAGCTGGTAGGGATGTTAAGAAAGTAACAAAATCCTCCTTCCAGGAGACAGATTCCTGCCAGAAGAGGTGCAAGCCATGCAGCCAGTCTGCCGGGCGGTTGTTTCAGATATGTCTGTACCGGCAGATAGGCAAGGAACAGACCAGAAATCATTACCGTAAGCTCCAGAACAGGTCTTAATATAGTATTCATATTCAATGTCCCCTTTGAAACAGAAAATCCATAAAAGTCTGTCTTGCATTTTTAACCAGCTTCCGGCTGACGGAAATCCGGGTTTCATCGTCCAGGATAAACAGGGCTCCATCAAAATCAACAGCATGCTCCAGATTGATTACAACGCCTCTGCTGCAAAGATAAAATCTTGAATCCATTTTCAGGGATGCAGTAAAGGCTTCGAAGGACTGGCGGGTGATCAGCTCTTTGCCGCCGGTAGTGTGAATATGGATCATATGGGAAAAATGTTCTGCGTATATAATATGTCGAAACGGAACCTGTACATTGCTTCCATTTACTTTTATATCTATGTATTTTCCGGAATCCGGGATCCGGGAAAGAACCTCATCGATCAGGTCTGAAATCTCATTTTCGGGATATGGCTTCACAAGGTAGTGCATGGCACGGACCTTGAACCCATCCAGAGCATGATCCGTAGAAGTGGTAGTAAAAATTAAAAGTGCATCTGAGTCAAATATCCGAAGCTCTCTGGCAGTCTCGATCCCATTTGCACCACTCATGTAGATGTCCAGAAAAACGACGGTGAAAGGACGTTCCTTTGCCGCAATAAGAAAATCTTCTCCATTTTCAAATTCAAATAAATTTACGTGAATCCCACGTCTGGAAAGCTGTTTCGTCAGTACGTCTGCGAGTTTGTCACGCTCTTCTTTAATGTCATCAACAATTGCAATTCTCATAATGGTTTCCTTTGTTTTGTGATAGGTTTATTATAATACCATTCGTGCCATTTTCCAACACTTCGTGACAGAATTATTGAAATAGGATGTGGTTTAATTATAATAAACCTATGACTATTAAATCTGGTACCATTTAATTTCGTTTGCATCCATATGAAGCGGGAAGCTGCTGCCATCTCCTTTATAGACGACTGTATCCTGTGGTTCGTAAGTATTGTTTACGACACAGTACTTGCCATTCTTTACATAAGCGTGGACCTCTACATTATAATTGGTGGAATACCATCGGTTCAGTTCGTTCTCTGCAGATGCAGACCAGAGAACCGCACGGTAGAGTACACGGCTGTTTCTGAAGCTGTATGGAAGTCCGCTGATGTAAACACCGCGGCCTTTTCCAAAGGTTTTTACTGCCATCTGAACCTCATGGTCATTCTGGATCAGAATCTGGGTTTCCGGAAGTGCAAAAATATTCTTTTTGCCCTCGCCGAAGTCCACATCACCTTCTGCGTCAGCCAGAATAAAGTGGTCTCTGTGTTCCTCCCAGTTGTATTTATCGGTATTTAAATTGAAGCCTCTTTCTTCTTCCACACCCAGTACATCATCCAGCTGGAAGAATTTTCCCTGCCACTGATGGGCTGCAGGCTCGCCAACTCCGATGAAACCACCGCCATTGTAAACGAACTCCTTTACAGCAGTAATAATGGTCTCATTTACCCAGTACTCGCCGCCGCTTTGTGCAGTATCCGAATCCCCTACATTGATCACAACATCAAATTTTTTCAGCAGATCCTTATCTGCCAGAATATCATCAAAACTGATAAAGGATACATCAAAGGGTGCACCGCTTAATGCCTCAATAATGCCAAAGTAAGAGTAATTCTGTTTGTAATAAATTGCGTGATGTACCATATGATTACCCCAGGAGCGCATGCGGCCCCAGCAGTTTAACACAGCAACACGTTTCACGCAGTATGGAGTCACACCCTGGATATTATCATAAAGGGTGCGGAATTCCTGGCAGACCTCTTTAATGTACTGGACAAAATCCGGGAACTGAAGAGCCAGCTTCAGATATCCGCCATAACCAATTCTCTGGATGGGGCTTCTGAGAATGGCACGCCTTGCAGTTACCCAGTTTACCTTCGCCTCTTTCACCGGGTCTCCACCTTCGTGGAAGGTGTCCGGGAAAAAGTATGGAAGAAATCGTCCTTCCGTGTATTTTACATTTTTAATATCGCTGAACAGACGCAGGGTTGCACCATTTCCTACACTTCCAACCACAGCATCAAGACCGATGGAAGCAAACTCATCCATAAATGGCTCCATGCCGATCCAGTGGTCACCCATGAACATCATGGCTTCTTTGCCATATTCATGGACAATGTCTACCATTTCCTTTGCAAGCTTCGCGACCTCGCGGCGCTGGAATGCCTGGAAGTCCTTGAATTCCTTGGATGGAATGCGGTAGGTATTGTTCATGTAGCCCTGGTCGATAATGTATTCCGGGCGGAATGGATAGCCGACCTCTTTTTCGAACTGCTCCAGCACATATGGACTGACAGATGCGGAATAACCGAACCAGTCCACATATTTCTCCCTTGCCAGCTCATCAAAGATCAGGGTGAACTGATGGAAAAAGGTGGTGAAGCGTACCACATCCACATACTGGTGGGTATCAAGGAATCTGCGGAGGCGCTCCAGGGAATGAGCTCTTGTTTTTGGCTGGCGCACATCAAAGGTGATCTGCGGCTCTACATCTTTCCAGTCGTTTACCACTGCATTGTACATATGTACCGGATCCCACATAATATAAGCCAGGAAGCTGACGGTATACTCATGGAACGGTTTTACAGGTGTAATTACCACATTTCCGCTCGCTTCTTCATAATGCCACTGACTTGCCGGAACCACTTCTCCTGTGGTACGGTCGATCACTTCCCACCACTTTGTGATATCATCGCGTGTGTTCACCTTCAGCATATCCGGGTACAGGTGGTCCATAAGGTGGATCTCCAGTTTGTCTGATGTTGCGGTGTGGAAAGAACTCATAATGTACATTTGCTGGATCTCATCCGGATTAGCCTTTGCCCAGGCATTGTCCTTTCGGGTGGTGTAGTAGGTAGCGTAGATTTTCGCACCGGTGTCCTTCAGCTCCTGTGGAAATTCGGTTCCATCACAGTCACGGATGGCATCTGCGCCCCACTCATTCATAATATCCAGTGTTTCCTTTACCACATCCAGGTTGGTAGGAATGGTAACTCTGCCTTTTTTCTGTTCCATTTTGCGACCTCGCTTTTCTTTTTTTTATTTACAAGGGTTGTTAACATTGTTTGATAGTTGTTTTTTTCTGTAATATAAGAATACGTTTTTGACAGCTGTTTTTCAACAGAGTTGTTGCTAAGGTTTTTAGAAATATTGCTGTATTTTCCGTTCTATGGTACTCTAAGTGTGCGAGTGTTTATTCCCTGTTGTTTGAAAACGCTGTATTCGGAATATCGGGAGCCGACAGCGCAGACAACAAACTATAGTTTATGATACATAAGGAGAATCTATGAGTACACGTTCTTTTTCTTTTTCCAATGATAATCCACTTTCTACAGAAGCAGTTCTGGTGAATGCCTCATCCTCCAGATACGAAGAGGACTGGCCCAGCATTCCTCATACCCATGCTTTTACGGAGCTTTTTTATGTTTCCAGAGGAAACGGCGAATTTCTTATAGAAAATCAGCGCTTTTCCATTGCAAGGGACGATCTGGTCATTATCAATCCACATATCCTGCACACGGAAACTTCCCAGAGCGCTGCGCCCCTTTCTTATTATACTGTAGGAGTGGATGGAATTAGTTTTTCTTTCCGGGATCAGAAGGAATTCCAGATTTTCAACTGCCGGAAGATTAATACAGATCTTTTGTTTTATTTCCACTCCCTTTTTCAGGAATTAGATGAGAAAAAAGAGGGTTATGAAGAGATTTGCAGACATACGCTCTCCATTCTTATTGCCCAGCTTCGCAGGATAACAGATTCCGGCTTCCAGCTGGTGCCTTCTTTTCATCCAAGTAAGGAGTGTGCACAGGTCAAGCGCTATCTGGATTCTAACTATGGGGAAGATATCAATCTGGATCAGCTGGCGGCATTAAGTCATCTGAACAAATATTATCTAAGCCACGAGTTTACACGATATTATGGGATTTCTCCCATTAATTATCTGAACCGGCGCAGGATTGAGGTTTGCAAAAATCTTCTGGAAAATACAGATCATGATATTTCTGACATTGCCCATCTTGCAGGCTTTTCTTCCCAGAGCTATCTGGCGCAGAGTTTTCGGAAATCTTGCGGTATGACTGCTATGGAGTACAGACGAAGCAGGCGTGAATAAACAGAGATATTATTTCGAAGCGTGTGACTAGTAACGTTTTGGCTAAAATGCCAAAAATAGTTGAAGACACAGGTAAAAACTTGTATAATTGACTATAGTAAAAAGTGAAATCATATTAAAATCATATACAGGAGGAAACTATTATGAAAGAAGCGAATGACAAAAAAGAGAGCATGAAGCCTGTGAGTCAGGCAGTTGTTGAGTTGGATGATGAAGCATTGGATCAGGTCAGCGGAGGCCTGAAGAGGCTGGACAGCGATTGGAAGCCGGAAATAACAGAGATTTGCAAGTTATGCGGCTCCACCAGAAACGTCCGTGGTGGTTTATGCCTGGCATGCAAAAACAAATGTTAACAGCAAAAGAAAGGATAAATTTAAAACGGTATTATGCTTTCACGAGAAAAAACAAAGACAGACGATCAAAGGCAGGATGTAAATGATTATCCGGTGAAAGAACAATATGTTTTAAGCAGATTATTGCCCGAGTATGTATCTTTATACCGGATAGATCTTAATTCCGGCAAATATGAAATACTGAGACTGGATGCGAATACCAATGCCAGGCAGCTGGCGGAGAAAGATCCCCATCCGGCTGAAAATTTTGATGAATATGTGAGAAGATATGCAGACAATTTTCTTCTGGATGAAGAGAAAGAAGAGTTTATAGACTGGCATCTTTGCGCAAATATGAAAAGAAGGCTTTTACATGAAGAGAAGTTTACTTACCATTACCACAGTGTTTCAAAGGAAGGGAAAGATAGCTATTATGAAGCCTATGTAGTGAAGGGAAAGACAGATGATGAGACCTTTGATGCTTTTCTTGGATATCGCAATATAGACAATATCCTTTACAAAGAGAAGGAAATCCAGGAGAAACTGCGAAAAGCTCTGGATGAGGCCAGATTGGGAAATGAGATCATTTCCTCCATTGCCAGAACATACCAGTATATTTCCAGAATTGATATCCAGGCAGATTATTTTGAGGAAATTTCCAACAGGGATGTGGAGCATTTGAAATATATTCATTCAGGCATTTTGTCTGAAAGCAATAGAAAAGTTTGCAGTGAACTGGTTGCAGAAGAGTATCAGGATGCTTTTTACAGATTTACAGATATCTCTACACTGCCTGAACGAATGAAAGACGAAGAATCTGTCGTTATGGAATACCGGATGAAGGATGGAAGCTGGCATAGTCTGCGCTTTATTGAAAAGAAAAGGGATGAAAACGGCCGCCTGACCCATGTTCTTTGTGCAATCCGAAGTATCAGTGATGCGAAGAGAAGGGAGCAGACTCTTATATACCAGGCTGCAGAAGCGAAGAAGGATGCGGCGGTTAAAACCAGATTTCTGTCTAATATGAGCCATGATATCCGAACTCCCATGAATGGGATCATAGGTATGATCGAATTGGCAAACCGTTATCCCAATGACCCTGAAATGCAGCAGAAATGCAGGGATAAGATCATGGAATCCTCCAGATATCTGGTTTCTCTTGTAAATGATATACTGGATATGAATAAACTGGAGTCGGGAGATATTGTTGACCAGGAGCTTACTTTTGATCTGACAGAAATCCTGAGCAGGAGCAACACAGAAAAGCAGCTTCAGGCAGCTGAGAAAAATATAGAATACATCGTGGATTGGGAAAGATCAAAGCTAAGTTATATATTATTAACCGGAAATCCTGTTTATCTGGAACGGCTTCTGAATGCGATTTCTGATAATGCGGTGAAATTTACGAAACCAGGCGGAAGGATTCATGTATGGTGTAAGGAGAAATTTGCGGATGAAAAGCAGGTAGTGTATGAATTTGGCTGTGCAGATAATGGTCCTGGTATGAGCCAGGAGTTTGTGGCACATGCGTTTGATCTTTTTACCCAGGAGAAGGAGACCAGCCGGTCGAAATATGAAGGTACCGGACTGGGACTTTCCATTGCAAAGAAGCTGACAGACAGAATGGGCGGCACAATCCGGATCGAAAGTAAAGAGGGAACCGGCACAACTGTGATCATGACAATTCCGTTCAAAATCGGAGAAGCAGAAAAAGCCCGGAAGCTGGAGGATTTTGTAAAGGATCCGAATACGATTTCCCTTGAAGGTCTGCGTGCACTGGTAGTTGAGGATAATGAACTGAACATGGAAATCGCCAGCTTTATGCTGGAAGATAATGGAATAATTGTGGATTGCGCCAAAGACGGACTGGAGGCAATTGGGAAATTTGAAAAGTCCGAGCCAGGGTATTATGACGTGATTTTAATGGATATCATGATGCCAAACTTAAACGGCTGGGATACTGCCCGGAGAATTCGTTCCATGAAAAGATCAGATGCAGAGCGCGTACCGGTTATTGCCATGAGTGCCAATGCATTTGCAGAAGACATTATAAACAGCCGGATATCTGGCATGGATGAGCATCTTACCAAACCCCTTGAACCGGCAAGGCTTGTAAATGTACTTAAGGATTGTATCTGGAGGAGAAAACATAAGCTGTAAACAGGCTGTTGATCAGTGGAGGAAGGATGCGTGCAATGAGCAACAGCTGCATCCTTGATCGTTGCAAAATCAGAAAAGAAGCTTGATATTGACAAATATATGAGTTAAAATCAGAAGACATAATTCGTTTATATTTTATTGGTTTATGTCAAAAAATTTGTCAGGAGAAAACAGATATGAGTAGTAAATCTAATACACAGGCAATGGAAACGGAAAAAATCCCACGTCTTTTGGCGCAGCTTGCAATTCCTGCTGTTGTGGCACAGATCATTAACCTTTTGTACAACATTGTAGACCGTATTTATATTGGACATATTCCCGGTGTTGGTGCGGCAGCATTAACCGGCGTGGGGTTATTTACGCCAATTCTTATGCTGATCAATGCCTTTGCCATGCTCGCAGGTTCAGGAGGTGCTCCCCGAGCCGCAATTTCCATGGGGAAAAAGGACAATGCGACAGCGGAAAAGATTCTTGGAAACTGTTTCTCGCTTCTTATTCTTATGGCTGTGGCTCTTACGGTGATTTTTTTCGCTTTTGCTCCACAGCTTCTGACAATATTTGGTGCTAGTGATAAGACCCTTCCTTATGGAGTGTCATACGCAAGAATCTATATACTGGGAAGTATTTTTGTCCTGATCGTAATGGGAATGAATCCCTTTATCACCACACAGGGATTTGCAAAGATCAGTATGATGACCACTGTGATTGGTGCGGTGATCAACATTATTCTGGATCCTGTTTTTATTTTTGTATTTGACCTGGGCGTAAGCGGTGCTGCAATTGCTACTGTTTTGAGTCAGGCTGTTGGCGCTATCTGGATTCTTCGTTTCCTGTCAGGAAAAAAGACCATTCTCCATCTCAGGAAAGAGAATTTCAGATTACAAAAAAATATTATTTTACCATGCCTGGGGCTTGGAATATCCACTTTTGTCATGTTGTCTACAGAAAGTATCCTGTCCATTAGTTTCACCTCCAGCCTTTCAAGATATGGCGGAGATCTTGCTGTTGGAGCCATGACTATTATCACAAGTGTCAGCCAGCTTGCAACTTTACCGCTGCAGGGAATATGTCAGGGCGGACAGCCGATCATGAGTTATAATTTTGGTGCCGGCAATAAAGAGCGTGTTAAAAAAGCATTTTTTACGCAGTTTACAGTCTGCACGGTTTTTACCGGCTGCTTCTGGCTGATTATGCTTCTGTTTCCCAGGCTCTTTGCAGGGATTTTCTCCAATGATACGGATCTGATCACCTATACCGCATGGGCACTGAGAATCTATATGGCTGGTATTTTTTCCCTGGGATTCCAGGTTTCCTGCCAGCAGAGCTTTATGGCACTGGGCCAGGCGAAAGTCAGCCTGCTCCTTGCCTGCTTAAGAAAACTGATCCTGTTGATTCCGCTGATCTTTATTCTGCCGCTTTTCATTCAGAATAAGGTATTTGCCGTTTTTCTGGCTGAACCAATCAGCGATATACTGGCAGCAATCATTACAACTTCAACTTTCTTCAGGCGATTTGATAAAATACTGGATAGAAGATAAGAATAAAAGCCATTTGGTTGGATATGTTTCTGACTGAATGGCTTATTTTTTTGCTACGGCAACCGAATTCAGGCTGAATATGGCGGAAACACATCTTTATACAATCTTAATACAGAATCAGATACTCTTATACCATCTTTAAAGGCAATTATATATAATGGGTGCAACAAAAAAGTAATCATTCGTAAGGAGTTTTGATCATTTATGCCGGAAAAATCATATAAGAAAAAACATCTGACATCTTTTCAGCTAATAATTCTGGGATTTGCAGGAGTGATCCTTTTGGGAAGCATTCTTTTAATGCTTCCATTTTCATCTGTAGATAGAATAGCAACTCCGTTTCATGAGGCTCTTTTTACAGCCACTTCGGCGGTATGTGTAACCGGGCTTGTAGTAAAAGATACCGGAAGCTACTGGTCTCTGGCAGGACAGACGATTATTCTTATACTCATACAAATAGGCGGTCTGGGAGTGGTAACGGTGGCTGCATCTGTTTCCCTTCTTTCCGGTAAAAAAATATCCCTTATGCAGAGAAGTACCATGCAGGATGCGATTTCCGCGCCTAAGGTTGGCGGAATCGTCAGATTGACAAGGTTTATTTTAAAGGGGACATTTTTGATTGAAGCTGCAGGGGCAGTGTTACTGCTGCCGGTTTTTTTATGGGATTACAAAGGAAAGGGAATTTGGCTGTCAGTCTTTCATTCTATTTCCGCTTTTTGTAATGCAGGCTTTGATATTCTGGGAACATCTGCAAATCCTTTTCCTTCCCTGACAGGGTATTCTGCAAATGTTCTTATAAATGTAGTGATTATGCTTCTGATCATCATAGGGGGAATCGGTTTTCTCACCTGGGACGATATTTATACCAACAAAATGAAGTTTAAACGTTATCGCATGCAAAGCAAGATTATCCTTGTGACTACTGCATGCCTGATTTTAATTCCGATTATTTTTTTCTTCACCTGTGATTTAAAAAATCTATCCGCAGGGAATCGCTTATTAGCTGCGGCGTTCCAATCGGTAACTACAAGAACTGCCGGATTTAACACGATTGATATTTCAAAGATGAGTGAAGCCTCAAAAGCTGTTATGATATTGTTAATGCTGATTGGCGGTTCACCTGGTTCTACAGCTGGTGGAATGAAAACCACAACGTTTACAGTTCTTTTGTTAAATGCAATTGCCACATTCCGAAGCCAGGAAAATGCAGGGGCTTTTGGCAGGAGGCTGGAATACCATGTGATAAAAAATGCGGCGACAATCGCCATGCTTTATTTTACGTTATTTTTTTGCGGCGGACTTGCAATCAGTATATATGAAGAACTTCCTCTTTTAGACTGCCTGTATGAAGCTGCTTCAGCTGTGGGAACAGTAGGACTCACGTTGGGAATTACACCGAAGCTTCATATGTTTTCGCAAATTGTGCTGATTATACTGATGTATTTGGGGCGTGTAGGTGGTCTGACTCTGATTTATGCGGTGCTTTCAGGAAGAAACAGGGGAAATGCAAAACTGCCTCTGGAGAAAATAACAGTTGGATAAGAAGGAGAAAATATAATTATGAAAAATGTATTGCTTATTGGACTTGGAAGATTTGGAAGACATATTGCTAAGCAGCTGAATCAGCTGGGACATGAAATTATGGCAGTTGACTGGAATGAGGAGAGAGTAGATAAAGCATTACCATTTGTGACCAATGCGCAGATTGGTGACAGTACCAATGCTGAATTTTTACGTTCCCTTGGAATAGGAAATTACGATATCTGTTTTGTAACCATTGGAGGAAGCTTTCAGAATTCTCTTGAAACAACTTCCCTTCTGAAAGAACTGGGAGCGAAACTGGTGATATCCAGGGCTGAGCGTGATGTTCAGGAAAAATTCCTTTTGCGCAATGGTGCGGATAAAGTGGTTTACCCGGAAAAGCAGGTTGCAAAGTGGGCCTCGATCCGTTACACAGATGATCACATCCTCGACTATATGGAGGTGGATGCATCCCATGCGATTTTTGAAGTGGAAGTGCCGGAAGAATGGGTTGGAAAAACAGTAGGAGAACTGGATATCAGAAAACGCTACAATATTAATATTCTGGCAGTAAAAAATGAAGGAGAATTTGGTATTGCAATTTCACCGGATACGTATTTTGAAGAGAATCATAAATTACTGGTGTTAGGAGAATACAGAGCCCTTCAGAAATGTTTCCGAATATAGTCATTTGTTATGGAGAGGCTGCTATAGAGGTGAAGACAATGGCAGAAGGAATATTGGCAGTTACTGTATTTTGTATGTTTGGACTTGGATTTTATATTGCAAATAAAGCAGATCAGTTTTGGGGCGAAATTCAGGAAAATATGGAAGAAAAACAGCAGTCATCGAAGACATTGTTTTTGAATACTCTTTCAGATGAAGAATTGTTAAGAGAGATTCATGAGTGTAAAATTGAATATAAGGAAGCTGAAATTATAATTTTTGATGGACAGTCCGGGTATGAAAAAAAGAATTTTGACCATAATACAGTCGCATGATATAATTGCAAAAAAGGCAGAAAAAGGGGACTGGCAGGATGAGTCTGGGAATTGAAGAGGATAATAAAAAAACAGATGAACATATCCTTGTTTGTCTGTCAGCAGCACCCTCCAATAAGAAAATAATAGATACAGCGGCAAAAATGGCGAATGCGTTGCAGGCACGTTTTACAGCCTTGTACGTTCGCACTGGCACAAAATCAGAAGACTTAGATAAAGAAAAACTGGAAGAACATATTCGGTATGCAGAAAATCTGGGAGCAGAAATCGTAATGACTCACGGGGAAAACATACCGGTACAGATCGCAGAGTATGCCAGACTATCAAATGTTACTAAAATTGTGATTGGACAAAGTAATGCCCGACGAAATCATTTTTTCAGTAAAGTGACTCTGACAGAAAAACTGATTGAAATTGTACCAGATATTGATATCCATATTATTCCGGATACGGTCAAAACAGGAAACTACCAGAAACGGTCATTTACATGGTATATGGAAAAACCGTCTGCAAAGGATTATTTTCTGACAGTTTTTATATTTGCAGTATGTACTTTGATTGGTCTGCTGTTTCAGAAGCTGGATTTCACGGACACGAATATTGTAACCATATACATTCTGGGGGTTTTGCTTACTTCCATTGTGACAGATGGTTATCTATGCAGTGTAGCCGGTTCTTTCTTAAGTGTCTTTTTATTTTGCTTTTTTCTGACAGAACCAAGGATGTCTTTTCAGACCTATGCAGTGGGTTATCCGGTGACCTTTCTCATAATGCTAATTTCATCCGTACTTACAGGGGCACTTGCGGCAAAGCTGAAAACACATGCAAAGCTTTCTGCACAGCTTGCCTTTCGTACACAGATTTTGTTTGACACAGACCGTTTGCTGCAAAAGGCTAAAGGCGAGATAGAGATTCTTGATGTTACCTGTACACAGCTCCTTCGCCTGCTAAACCGTAATATTACAGCATATGTAGTAGAAAACGGAGCTTTATCAGATGGAAAGCTTTTTTCTGGTGAGGAGAGAGAGGACGCGGAAGATTTTTTAACACCTGAAGAACAGAAAATAGCCAGATGGACTTATGAAAACAGACAGCGTGCCGGCGCATCCACACATCATTTTCCACAGGCCAAATGCTTATATCTGGCAATCCGGAGCGGGAACAATGTTTATGGAGTAATAGGAATACCGCTGCAGAAAGAAACACTGGACTCTTTTGAATACAGCATCCTGCTGTCCGTGATAAATGAATGTGCACTTGCAATGGAAAACGCACAAAATGCCATGGAAAAAGAGAAAAATGCAGTGATAGCAAAAAATGAACAGTTGCGGGCAGATCTTCTTCGGGCAATTTCCCATGATCTTCGAACTCCCCTTTGCTCTATTTCGGGCAATGCAGACATGCTTCTTAGCAACAGTGAACGGCTGGATGAAGCTACAAAGCATCAGATCTATACGGACATTTATGATGATTCTGAATGGCTGATCGGAGTTGTGGAGAATCTGCTTTCCATTACCAGGCTAAATGATGGAAGACTGAAATTCAAATTTACAGATCAGCTGCTTGATGAGGTGATCGCAGAGGCTCTGCGGCATATCAGCCGGAAGCATGACGATTATAAAATCGTAACTGACTGTGAAGAACTTGTTCTTGCACGTATGGATGTCCGCCTTATTATACAGGTTCTGGTAAATTTAATTGACAATGCCATAAAATATACGTCGCCAGGTACTGTAATCAGCATCCGGGGAACTAAAACAGATGGAAAAGCGCAGATAAGCGTGGAGGATAATGGACCTGGGATTCCGGAAGAAATGAAGCCGCATATTTTCCAGATGTTTTATACCGGCAAAACAACAGTTGCGGATAGTCACCGAAGTCTGGGACTGGGGCTGGCGCTTTGTCACTCTATTATAGAAGCCCATGACGGAACCCTGATTCTGACGGACCATGATCCCCATGGATGTAATTTTACTTTTACTTTACCTTTAAGTGAGGTGACATTGAATGAATAAAACATTAATTCTGGTGGTTGAGGATGACAGACCTATAAGAAATCTGATCATTACGACGCTAAAAACACATGACTATAAATATCTGGCAGCAGAGAATGGTTCTTCGGCCATTCTGGAAGCTTCCTCTCATCATCCGGATATTGTTCTTCTTGATCTCGGGCTTCCAGATATGGAAGGGGTAGAGGTAATAAAGAAAATCCGTACCTGGTCGAACATGCCGATTATTGTGATCAGTGCCAGAAGTGAGGATACAGATAAAATTGAAGCACTGGACGCTGGTGCAGATGATTATATTACAAAACCGTTTTCCGTGGAGGAATTGCTTGCGCGTATTCGTGTTACGCAAAGGAGACTTGCAATAACGCAGACCGGAGAACAGCAGGAAACCTCTGTTTTTAAAAATGGTGAATTAGAGATCGATTATTCGGCTGGCTGTGCATATCTGAAGGGTGAAGAATTACATCTGACTCCTATTGAGTATAAGCTGCTCTGCCTTTTATCCCGTAATGTGGGAAAAGTATTGACACATACATTTATTACCCAGCAGATCTGGGGACAGTGTTCTGAAAATGATATTGCTTCCCTCCGCGTTTTTATGGCAACACTTCGAAAAAAACTGGAACCAGAAAAAAATGGTGTGCAATACATCCAGACGCATATTGGAATCGGATATCGTATGATCAGAATTGAAAGCAATAGTCTGGCCAGGTAATTATTTCCTTAAAAATCATTCTTGAATTACCTTCCTGTTTGTGATAAAATGCCTATTTGCATAAAAACGGGAGGTGCTATATGACATTTTATCAGGAACTTCAGTTGAATCAGGCAGGTTCAAAAGACCTGCTGAAAAAAAGTGAGACCGCAAAAGAAAAAATCTATCATCTGTTTGTATATATGGCGAAGGTAGCGGTCACAATGGCGTTTTGTTTTTTATTTGTTACTATTTTCAGCATTCTGCTTGGAAATGAGAACAGTATTGTAGGTGTCGTTGTCTTATTATGTCTTATGGTATTTCGAAATGCCGATCTCGGAATCCATACCGGACAGTCTACCATACTTCTGGCTTTGTTTTTCGCAGTTATGACTGTGTGTCCACATCTGGCAAATCAGCTTTCCCCGGTACCGGGAATGCTGTTAAATATTGCTGCATTGGCAGTGCTGATTCTGTTCGGCTGTCATAATCCATTTATGTTTAATCAGTCCACACTCGTTCTTGGATATCTGTTGCTGTATGGATATGACGTAACAGGGAAAAGCTATGAGATGAGACTGGTGGGAATGGCAGCAGGAGCTGTACTTACCTGTCTGGTATTTTATCGGAATCACAGAAACCGGGTTTATAAAAGAAAGATACAGGATGTACTGCAGGAATTTGATCTCTCTTCTTCCAGGACAAAATGGCAGTTATGCCAGATCCTGTGTGTACCGGCTGTACTTTGTATTGCAGAGCTTTTTAAAATGCCACGTGCAATGTGGGCAGGTATTGCAGCTATGTCAGCGATCTTACCGTTTATGGAAGACATGCAGTACAGAGTGAAGAAAAGAATTGTGGGAAATATTGCAGGAGTTCTTTGTTTTACAGCATTGTATTTCCTGCTTCCGTCATCCATCTATGCATATATAGGAATCCTTGGCGGAATCGGTGTAGGATTTTCCGCAAAATATGGCTGGCAGGCTGTATTTAATACATTTGGCGCTTTGGCTATCGCTGCAGAGAGTTATGGATTAAAGGGTGCAGTCAGTCTCAGGGTGATTCAGAATGTATTTGGTGTTGTTTTTGCTCTGGTATTTTGCGCTGTGTTTTATTTGGGTATGTCAAAAAAAATGGCAGGAGAAAACTGATATAAGTAGCCATTTGGTTGGATGCAATTCTGACTGAATGGCTTATTTTTATGCAATAGAAAATATAAAATTTCAAAAATATATACGCTGAAATCAGCCTATTGCAGTATACGAAATCTCAATAACGTGATATAGTTAGCTTAAATAGGCTTTTTAGAAAACATGCCGTATTTCATATGGCTTCCTGTAGAGCATTGCATCCGCGGTACCTATGGTTGGGAAATCAGGGAGGAGATTGCAGAGCTTCTGGAATCTGGTCTCATTGATAAAACTACCTTTGGAAGCCATTTTTGCCGGAAGTGCCAATCATTGTAGATTCGCTCTGTTGCGCAGGAGTAACGCCAGAGAGTCATGAACTGGCTCTGGAAGCTATGAAAGCGTGTTAGATCAAGGTTATTTAAGCAATCATGATATCTGGGAAAGGTGATATTATGCATTATATTAGAATTACAAAAGAAAACATTGACAAGGAACATATCTGCTGTGCTATGTCAGGAAAAAACAGTATCGTAAAAAAAGAGTGGTTAAAACAGCGTTTTGAAGAAGGATTGGTTTTTTATCGGAGTGCAGAGCGCGGAAAGTGTTTTATTGAATATATTCCTGCTGAGAATGCCTGGGTGCCCATTGATGCAGACGGATATATATACATTAACTGCTTATGGGTTTCCGGTTCCATGAAAGGACACGGCTATTCCAATGATTTGCTGAATGAATGCATTCGTGATGCAAAAGAACAAGAGAAAAAGGGAGTCTGTATTCTGTCTTCAGAAGGACGAAAAAAAGAATTTCTGGCAGACCCGAAATATTTAAAATTTAAGGGATTTTCTGTTGCAGATACTTCGGACTGCGGAATCAATCTTATGTATTTACCATTTGACACAGATACTGAGCCGTCAAAATTCAAAGAATGTGCAAGACACCCGAAAGTAGAAGAGGAAGGATTTGTTCTCTATTATACAGATCAATGTCCTTTTACCTGTTACTGGGTGCCTCGTGTAGTGGAAGTGGCAAAAGAACACAATATTTCTTTAAAGGTAATTCATGTTACAAGCAGAAAAGCTGCACAGAACGTTCCGGCACCGGTGACAACGTATGCGCTATTCAGAGATGGAAGGTTTCTGACACAGGGAATACAGTCTGATAAAAAATTTCTGGCTCTTGCAGGCCGGGAATCTGATAGAAAATGAGTTGGCAGAGGAGAAACGAATATGGTAAAAATTATTTCAGACAGTACCTGCGACCTTTCGCAGGAATTATTGAGAAAATACGAGATTGACATTCTTCCGCTTCATATTCTTCTGGGTGATAAAGAATATGGGGATGGAAAAAACATTACCCCGGATCAGATTTATACCTGGTCTGACGCAAATAAGACAACGCCTAAAACTTCTGCTCCTGCCCTGGCAGATGCCATGGAACTTTTCCGCCCATATGCAGAGGCTGGAAGAGAAATTGTCTGCTTTTCTATTTCAGCAGGTATGTCCACCTCTGGAAATGTGATGCGCCTTGCTGCTGAAGAGCTGGGGGCTTCTGACAGGATAAAGGTAATCGATTCTGCAAATCTTTCTACAGGTATCGGTCTTCTTGTAATAGAGGCTGCAATTATGGCAAAGAATAACCGGACAGCTTCCCAGATTGTTTCTGAGATAGAGCGGTTAAAACCAAATGTGAGAGCAAGCTTTGTGGTAGATACCCTTACCTATTTATACCGTGGTGGACGCTGCAATGCAGTAGCGGCTATGGCCGGCGGTGTTTTAAAACTGCACCCCAGGATTGTAGTAGAAAATGGCGCTATGAATGCTTCTAAGAAATACCGGGGAAAAATTGATTCTGTTATCATGGACTATGTTAAAGATATGGAAAAAGATTTAAAAAATGCGAGACCAGAACGTGTATTCATAACACATTCTGGCTGTAAACAGGAAACTGTAGAGAAAGTGCGGGCTTATCTGGAAGAGCTTGGCGTTTTTGATGAGATATTGGAAACCAGGGCAGGTGGTGTTATATCAAGTCATTGTGGACCTGGCACATTAGGTGTGTTGTATATTGCAAAATCGTAAAGCATGCCCCCCTTTTTATAAAACTGCACAGTATAGTTTTTCATTTGGCTTTGTAATTGTTATTCATCCCTGACACACTTCCATAAATTGCTCAGCTCGCTTTTTTCCTGGCTTTTGATAAATTCATCAACCCCAATCATGGCAGTATCACCAAAATCATCAAAAGCGCTTGCAGGAGTCTTACAGAAAACAAATCGGATACTTGAAACATCGTAATTTGGTGATTCGTCGAAGTGCAATGCAACATCCTTTGCTCGCCGAAGGCTGTTGATTGCTTCTTCTTTTTTACACAGCGACAGCAGAACATCCGCTCGCAGTGCCCAAAGAAATGCTTCGCTTTTGTCCATATATCCCTGTTTTTGGGATCTTTTAGCCCGGGATAAAAGGCAAGAGCCCAATCCACAAGAGCTAGAGCATTTGCATAATCTTTTGTCTTACAGAAAACATTCATATATCCCACCACAATTTCAAAGTGCGTCACAGTTAAATCTAATAATGCCCTCGATAAAAAGGGAAGTGCTCCCTCCGGATCATTGCAAGAGGACGCAAGCACCATTCCAATCGAAGAGTGGTTCAGCCGACATGGATTGTTCTCTTTCAATAATGCAATTCCTTTGTCATATTCCCCAAGCGCAAAATGGATTTCAGCCATTTCCCTGCGAACAGAAACATCACTTATCTCCGGATCTTTGTTTTGTCCGATCAGTATACATGCACGTTCACAAAGGGAAAGCGCCTTCTTTGAATAAGCAGCATTCTTTTGCGTCAGTCCTCTTAAACGGTAGATTCTGGCACTGTAATAAACAACATCAAAACAATTCGGATAACACTGTAATGCCTTTTCAACATCAGAAAAAACATCCTCAGTATCTCTGTCGTGAGAATACTGCTTCAGCCTTGTAATTACAGTTTCTCTGTTATTGTTTCTAAACTGGTATCCGATAAGCGCATCGATAGACACCTCAAACAGATCTGCCATCTCCGCAATCAGGTTTAATTCCGGCGTCGCCACACCCCGTTCCCATTTTGAGACAGATGCAAAGGTAACGCCTAAAGCTTCCGCTAACTGCTCCTGTGTCATAGCGTGTTCTTTTCGCAACTTGCTTATATTTGCAGAAAGTGATAATTTCATCTTTGGTACCTCCCTTTTTCTTTATATCTATATTTTACTGTAAATTTGCAAATAAGGAAGGTATCAAGAGTACAATTAGTTTAGTTTTTTTTGGACTGTTAGTTTAGCATTTGCATAGTCAGCTTATCATAATTATTTATGCGAAAATGAATTATTGGGGGATATTTTTGTTTTCTATGCGTCTAATAGATGTAAAGAAAAAGCTGGCCGGCATGAAAAAGAGGTGGTATTTAAATGACAAAAGAACAACTGGGAAATCTGATCCTGGATTCGGAAAGACAATTATACTCAACTGCAAAAACAATCTTATTCAGTGACCAGGACTGTGCAGATGCTATCCAGGAGACAATTGTAAAAGCTTTTTCCAAAATAGACACATTAAAAAACGATAAATATGCCCGTACCTGGTTGATCCGAATTTTGATCAACGAATGTTACAACCTCGTACGTAAGTCCAGTAAGTTTATTTCGTTTGAAGATCTGGAGGACAGACTGGAAATGGAATCAGAAAAGTCAAAGGATTACAGCGAATTGTATGCCGCTGTAAATTCCTTAAAAGAGGAGCTGCGTTTGCCCGTTATTTTGTATTACATAGAAGATTTCAGCGTAAGAGAAATCGCCCAGATCCTTGAAATATCGGAAGGTGCTGTTCAGAAGAGACTTGCAAGGGCAAGGGGAAAATTAAGGCAGGAATTGCAGGAGGTGCTGGTATGAGATTAGAAGATATGAAAAGCGATATTCCCGAAACACCGGATTTTATCCATAAAATGATTCAAAATGAGGTTGCAAAGCAGATACAGGATACAAAGGTGATGAATCTTCAAAGAAGAAAAACATGGACGATTCCCAAAATCGCAGCTGTAGCAGCTGCTTGTACGCTGGCAGTTTCCACAGCAGCATATGCAGGTGTAAATCTGTATCACTGGTTTCTGGAGAAGCAGGGCGCTTATGGTGTAGCGGTTAAAATTGATGCCGATAGCATGGCAAAGGAAACCATGCTTCCAGATGAGGTTCCAGAGGTAAATCTGTTTGCCAGATACATTCCAAAAGGCATGAGCTGGAATGACGAGTATCATCTTCAGTATCCGGAACATGAACAGACCGGCGGGTTTAGCTTTGCATCTGTTCTGTTGGATAAAAATGATCTGGGACAGGTTGTGCAGGATCAGAATGTTATTGATAGCGAGGAGCGTACATTTGGAGAATATCAGGGAGTATACCTAAAGTATAATAGCATCGCCAAAAGTGGAACTTTTAACCAGAGAATTTACCTTGTCTGCCCGGATTTATACCGTGTGATTATGATCTACATAGGAGATGACGTATCAAAAGAGGATGCCATAAAGGTGGCTGAGAATCTGGTGATTACGGGAAACACAACTATGGTAAAAACTGCCGGGATGCCTACCTGGAGTGAAGACATGATAGCTGAAAAGATAGAAAATGATGATGATGAAATAATCACTTCTGTAAATGAGAAGGAGCTGCCTGTTTACCAGATCGGTGACACCTTTGATCTGAATGCGACTGGGGAAGACACAAATGGTGAGTATCTGACGAAAACCATTTCTGCAAAGGTGGATTCCATCCAGATCGCAGATGACCTTCAGCTTCTTGAGCCTGACAAAATACCGGAGGAATGGACAGAAGCAATTGGGGCTGATGGAAAACTGTCTGCAAATACATTGAATTATGTAAAATCTGGTGATGGAATCAATTCCCTGGATGAGATTGTGAAGTCAGAAGCTGTGAACCAGAAACTGGTTTATGCCACAGTGACCTATACAAACAATTCAGATGAGGAAATCGACCATATGCTTTATCTTGGTGCTTTGCTAACCATGACAAAGGAAAATGGAAGAGTACAGATTTACGTTCCAACGGAACAGTCCGGCGATGGCTATGACCGCATCACCTGGGATGGCATGGCAAAGACCGGAGAAATGGTTTATTATAATGTCTCTGAAAATTATGGCAATGGCGGAAACTACATTTCCTCTATAAAGCCAGATGAAAGCGTGCAGCTGAACATGGCCTGGATCGTAAATGAAAATGACCTGGAAAATCTGTATCTTAATGTAACCGGTGATGGAGCCTCGTATGAGTTTTCTGAAAATATACTAAAAAATGGACTTGTAGATATTCGCAAATAATAGTTTAAATATGTAAAAAACGAAGCAAATTAACCATTTCCGGCAGTCAACAGCTGTCGTGTTAAAAGTCCCGGAATGCCAGTAATGTGGATTCCGGGACTTTTGGATAAAAACTAAAAATGGTTGTCTCACGTTTAATTAGAGTGGGTAGTACTGTTTTGTGAATGGGGGTCTCCATAATAGCTGGGCGACGCTTTTTACGGTTTTTCATCTGCATGACGAGGATATCCATGGCTTCTTTAGTAAGAACATCGATTTGCTGATGTATCGTGCTGAATGGTATAAGGTATTCTGACGCAATCGGTGAATCGTCAAAACCAACAACCTGATAGGTTGGAGGTAATTCTCCGTATTTCTTTAGAACCAAATTTAAAAAAATAGATGCCAAAGGATCCTGCCACCAATGAAGATGCTTACGCACAAATAATTTATATGCCAGGTAGTTCATATCCGATTCAGGATAAAGATGTTACATTGTATGCAGTTTAGGCACAAAACAGTGGAACGCTGATGGAAGATATTACGATTGCGGTAAGAAATGATGGCAAGGTACCCTCAGAACCCGCCATTTAAATAGCGTTTTTCGAAATCAGAAATGAAATCGAGAAACGCTTCTTATTTCCGCAATTTTGCTTCGTCCTGTAAATTTCAGTGTACCTATTCTTTTGGGTCAGATCATATCGTAAAGGAAAATTATTGGATTAAACATAATTTTACTGGCTGTAATGATAGTGACAATGAAATTCTTTTACTATATTCTGATAATGTAAAGATTGCATAATATTGATTGTGGAAAGGGGGCAGCAGAATGAAGAAAAGGATATTGACTGTGGTGATTGCAATCGCAATACTGGCAGGAATTGCGGTACCGGTAAGGGCAGAAGAAACTGTTCCGGAAGAAGCCGTGGAGTGCCTGACAGAGATGCCTTATGAAGCATTACCGGAAGAAGAGTTTGAGTTTGATGAAGCAAGCAGAACGATTACTGCGTATATCGGAACATCTGTGGATGTTATTATACCGCGTACGATTGGTGGTGTGCCGGTAGAAAATATTTCTTATAATGCTTTTGAATGTGCAAGAGATTATGTGCATTCGGATATGGCAACCAATCAGAAAGAAGGCGAGTGGCTGCCAATGCGCTGTCTGATTCTGCCGGAGACATTGAAGTCTATAGAGGACAGTGCTTTTACCCACTGCCATGATCTGGAAACTGTGATTTGTTATGCACCTCTGGAAAATACGAATAAAGGTTTATTTGAGGAATGTAAGGGATTGAAAACAGTGATTTTTGTGAACGGGGTTGGAGAGATGGACAATTACCTGTTTAATTACTGTAAGAATTTGAAGACCGTATGGTGGAAGGGAAAGGTAAACAGAATCGGGGTACAGTGTTTTGGAGCTACAGGTTTGGAGCAGTTCTGTGTGAATGCGAAGAATATTGACAGTTGTGCATTTATCGGATGTGAAGATTTGAAGGAAATACACATTCGCAGCGGAGTTGAAAATCTTAATATGACAGCATTTGCAATGCTGGCAGGAATCGAAACAATTTGTCTGGAAGGGATTGATCCAGATGTAATGGAAGCAGACTGGGTGAACTTACAGAACAGCACAGTTACTATCATGGTGCCAGAGGATACTACTGATGAACAGCTGCAGCTTGTGACTCAGAAGTTTGCCAGTGCATATATAATTGTAAATAAATCCCAGGTACAGAAGGACAGCTGCCAGCTGTCGGATGATCCAATGCCGGATATTGATGGCATAGTTGGTGAATATAGTATTTAACCGAATCAAGTAGCGAAGCGGACCTGGAATATCCGCTTGACAGGAAAATCTGATTAACCGTCAAGGTACATTGATATTGTATGCATGAAAAGATCCCAGTAAAGTGGAGGCGTTTTAGCCATTCGCTTTGCAAAGGGATCTTTTTCTGATTTGCATACTCAAATGTCTGCAAAAACAGGTTATTTTGATCCGAAGAATATAGAATAGTTAAGCTATATATGATAATATAAAGACATCATACACATAGGAGCTTCGATAATTTGAACACAGGTCACGAAGCGACTGCGTTCATGAGCAAGTAGTAAAGCGGACCTGGAATGTCCGCTTTACTTTATCAGAAAGGAAAACAAATGAGAAAAGCAATCGTATATGCATCTGTGCATCATGGAAATACAGAAAAATTAGTAAAGCGCATAGCAGACGAGTGTCAGTTCAGTTTAATTGATGCTGTAAAGCAGCCAAATGCAGATCTGAGCAGCTATGATATGATTGGTTTTGCATCGGGAATCTATTTTTCGAAATTTCATCAATCATTATTGGGATTTGCGGAGAAAAACTTACCAGACAACAAAAAGGTATTCCTGATTTGTACTTATGGTGGAAATGCAAACTATAAATCCATAGAGCAGATTTTGAGTAAGAAGCATTCTAAGGTGATCGGAAAATTCGGATGCAAGGGTTATGACACATTTGGTCCATTTAAACTGGTTGGTGGAATTGCAAAAGGGCATCCAGATGATGAAGATATTAAAAATGCAGTTGAGTTTGTAAGAGGATGCCAGATAAAACATTGTTGATGGTATCTCCTTATTTTGGAAATAGAAATATTGTGATTGGCGAGGGAAAATGCGGATAAATCAATCTGTTAAAAGGAGAGCGAAAATGATGATCAGAGACGCAAAAGAAAAAGACATTCCGAGAATTCTAGAGTTATTAAAACAGGTGCTGCAAATTCATGCAGATATAAGACCTGATATTTTTATTCCGGGTACAACAAAATATACCATAGACGAATTGAGAGAGATTTTGAAGAATAAAGAAACACCAATATATGTTGCAGTAAATGAGGCTGATGTTTGCGTAGGGTATGCATTTTGTCAATTACGGGAGCAGTCTTTTTCAAACAATATGGTTCCATTTAAATCTCTTTTTATTGATGATCTGTGTATTGATCAGGAAGCACGAGGTCAGCATATTGGTGAAAGCCTGTTTGAATATGTAAAAAACGAAGCAAAGCAGCTGGGCTGCTATGAAGTGACATTGAATGTATGGACAGGAAATACTTCAGCAGAAAAGTTTTATGAGAAAATGGGAATGCGAACAAAAGAAAGACAAATGGAATACATATTATAAAAAAACAATGTGGTTTGGATATCAGATGGAGGTACCTATGACAGAAAGAGAAAAAATGCTGGCAGGAGAACTATATGATTGCGGAGATGCGGAACTGCTGACACAATGGCATAAGGCAAAAGATCTGGTAAGAGATTATAATCAGATGAATTCTGCGGATGCAGATGAAAAAGAACGAATTCTGAATGAACTTCTTGGCGGAAAAGGCAAAAACTTATGGATAACGGCTCCTTTTTACGTTGACTATGGTAATAATATCTACTTCGGAAATAACTGTGAAGTAAATATGAATTGTACCTTTCTTGATGACAATATAATTCGTATCGGTGATAATGCCTTAATTGCACCGAATGTACAGATTTATACGGCATTTCATCCGACAAATGCCATAGATCGCTTCGGGATACCTAAAGAAGACGGATCATTTGAATTTTGTAAAACACAAACAGCACCAGTTATCATTGGAAATAATGTATGGATTGGTGGCGGAGCTATTATTTTACCGGGCGTTACCATCGGGAATAATGTTGTGATTGGAGCAGGAAGTGTTGTAACAAAAAATATTCCCGACAATGTGATTGCTGTAGGCAGTCCTTGCAGAGTGGTCCGTAGGAATCAGTAACAAACATGTTTTATCCAGATAAATATACAAGTGGGAGATATTATGCCTGAAATACAGAAGAAAATTGAATTACTACAGAAAATTGCACATCGATTTAATGAAGCAAATATAGAGTGGGCTTTAGGCGCATCTATGCTGCTGTACTTTAAAGGGATTCTTTCAGAATTTCATGATATTGATTTAATGATCTCTGTTCATGATGCTGAACAGGTCCGGACGATTTTATCAGAAATGGGAGAACTTCACGCACCGATTTGATTTCCGGTATTATTGCAGTTATATCGGTATTGGTAGGAACTTATATGACGTCAAGTGGAATCAAAAACTGTAAATAAAAGATTTTAGGGTTAGGAGGGATTAATAGAACTATGAGCAAAAGATTGCTGGTAGAGCAGAAGCATACAAAAGCGGGAATAGAGTTTATCAAAGAAGGTCTGGAAGAGTTTGGCATAGAGAAAAAGCAGACCATAAAGACAATGCTTTTAGTAGAGGAAGTATTGGTGAAATTAAGGGAGCATGCCAAAGACCCTGATGAAAAGATCTGCATTATTTTGAATAAAAGGTTTGGCAGGGTATATGTGAATCTGTCACTCCGTGGTGAGAAATTCCAGTTTATTTATGGTCATACCATAGAAGAAGTACTGGACCAGGAAAATGATGATCTTCAGAGCGCACAGGAAAAAGAAGAAAAAATAATCCGGGATGTCCTTCTCAAGGCGAATGAAGAAAGACTGCGCTATAAAAACAAGAACAACATGAACCTGGTAGAAATTACAGTACAGAAAAATCCCCATGCCATGGTATTACATACAATGCTGGCTTTAATAGCTGCAATCGTAATAGGTGTATTGATGAAAGTGTTTGTACCTTCAGGCGTGAACGAAGCACTGAACAATACTATTTTTACATCTATCAGCACAATGTTCCTGAATGCTTTGAAGATGATTGTAGGCCCGGTAGTATTTTTCTCCATAGCATGCTGCATTTCCCAATTTGGAGATCTGAAAGAAGCCGGACGTATTGGTGGAAAAATCATGGGCTTTTACCTGCTTACCACGGTTCTGGCAATTCTTACGGCAACAGGTGTGTTTGAATTATTGAAGCCAGGTAATCCAGAGCTTGCGGCAAAACTGGCTGGAGATGCAGCTGCGGTGTCGGTTTCGGATGTAAGTATTTCAATCAAGGATACAATTGTAGGAATCATTCCGGCAAACTTTGTAAAACCGTTTTTAGATTCCAACATGATGCAGCTCATCTTTTTGGCAGTTCTGATTGGAATTGCATTAGAGAAGATCGGGGAGCATTCCAGATTATTAAAGGATATATTCGAAGCATGCAATGACCTGTTCCTGAAGATTACAGTGATGCTGGTACGTTTCATACCTGTTGCAACCTTTTGCTCCATTGTATCGGTTGTATTAAAGACAGGACCGGATGTGCTGTTGTCCATGCTGGCCATGCTGGGAACTTTTGCAGTAGGAATCGTGGCGATGATCACTGTATATTGTATATTACTTGGAGTAATCGGCCGTTTGAATCCGATTCCCTTTTTGAAAAAATACAGTCCCACAATGCTTCAGGTGTTCGGCATGGCTTCCAGTAATGCGGCGATCATTGTGAACATGGATGCCTGCGAGAATAAACTTGGTATATCAAAGAAAATCTATTCCCTGTCTATTCCCCTGGGGGCAACGGTAAATATGGACGGAACCTGTATATATTTGGTGATATTTGGCATGGCACTGGCAAGAGTTTTCGGTGTTGATATCAACGGTGGAATGATGCTGTCTATGTTTTTCTCCGTGTTTGTTCTTTCTGTAGGTGCGCCAGGAGTTCCAGGAGCGGGGCTTGTATGCCTGTCTGTACTTCTGACACAGTTGAATGTTCCGCTTGCAGGAATCGGACTGGTCATGGGACTGGACTCCCTGCTTGGAATGATGCGTGCAATGAGCAACAGCCTGGGCGATGTGACAGCATCCCTAATTGTTGCAAAATCAGAAAAGAAGCTTGATATGGAAAAATATATGAGTTAGATTGAAAAAACTATAAAAAATAGGTATTAAGCTTTCGTATAGAAGCTACATGCCAATCCATGGTTTATGTCAGGTACATGCACTTGCTTATAATATATTTAATTAGTTTAGATGATTGGCGTTATCTGCAAATATGAGAAAACAACGTATAGAATTTCTCCAATTTTTAAATTTTCGACGACGGTCAGGACGGTGATTTATACTACAAATACCATTGAATCCCTGAATTCTACCTACCGGAAACTGAATCGCCAGAGAAGCGTATTTCCAAGCGATACAGCTCTATTAAAGGTACTGTATCTTGCCACATTTGAAGTTACCAAGAGATGGACCAGTACGATCCGGAACTGGGCACAGGTGTATGGTGAACTGAGTATTATGTACGAAGGGCGCCTTCCAGAGTAACGAATAAACAGGCGAATAAGACGGGCGGAAAACCGTCTGCTCTCACAAAGTTCTTCCTCAGCTTAGCATCCCATTTCCTTCGTATGTCACGCCCCCACGCAGTGAATAGCCCCTCACGTCCCCTTTTCCGACGCGGAGACGTAAAGTGGTGTCATGAGCAGGAGTTAAGGTGTAGGTGACATTCTTCCCCTCCCATTTAAGATCCACGCGGATGTTTCCGCGGGCAATGAACCCCGTGGCTTCCCCATTTCTCCAGGAGGGTGGGAGCGCAGGGAGAAGGACAAGCTCTTCTCCCTGGCTTTGAACCAGGATCTCGGCAACCGCAGCACTGTAACCTAAATTCCCATCAATCTGGAACGGTGGGTGGGCACAAAATAAATTGGGATAGATGCCACCTCTTCGTATTCCCATTTCTTCTATTGGATCTACTACATAAAACAGGTTTTTCATAATTTTCTCCACATGAGCGCCATCCTCCATACGGGCCCACATCAGAACCTTCCACGCCAGACTCCATCCGGTTCCCTCATCACCTCGAAGTTCAAGACTCTTTCTCACTGCTTTATACAATTCAGGTGTCTGTGGAGTAATGCCGCAGCCAGGATGAAGCTCATAAAGATGAGAAACATGGCGATGATGCACATCCTGCTCTGGAAATTCCTGGTTCCATTCCAGAATCTGTCCCTTGCTTCCAATAGCAGTAGGTACCATGCGCTCCAGCGCTTCCAGTACATCACACATTATCTGATTCTGCAAGCCAAGCACTTCACAGCCCTTCACATAATCCCGAAACAGATTTCTTGCAATGGCCATGGTATTTTCACTGTATTCTGCCACGGAACAATCCTCATAAAACAGATTTTCCGGTGAGGTAGCGGGACAGATGGCAAGTCCCTGATCTGTTTCCTGAAGCTGAGCCAGACAGAATCGCACATTTTCTTCCAGTATAGGCATAATTTCCTTCAAATACTCTTTATCTTCTGTAAATAAGTACTGGTCGAACAGATTTCGGCAGAGCCATGCCTCCCCAAATGGCCAGAACGCCCACACCGCCTTTCCTGTTGCAGGAGAAGTTTTACCCCAGATATCCGTGTTGTGAAAACAGGCAGTTCCTTCACAGTTAAGCAGTTCTCTGGCGGTTTTCTGTCCATTTTTAACCAGCGCTTTGCAAAGATTTACCAGTGGCTCCTGCATTTTGGCAAGATTCAGTGGTCCTGTCATCCAGTAATTCATTTCGGTATTGATATTTACGGTGAAATCACTGAACCATGGTGGAATAATATCATTGCTCCAGATTCCCTGCAGATTGGCAGCCTGGGTTCCTGGTCTGGAAGATGAGATGAGCAAATATTTTCCGAAAGCAAACAGGATTGCATAAAGCTCCGGGTCAGATGCGCCCTCATGAAATGCTGCAAGACGCTCCCGCAGATCACACTGAGAAGTTTCAGCAGAAATCTTCGGTACATCATCCCACAGTCTCAATGAAGTTCTCCCATAAAAAGACCTGTATTCCTCTACGTGCTCGTTCAGCAGCTCTTCAAATGGTTTTGAAAGTTTTTCTAAATCGGCAGCCAGCATATGATGAATTTGGGCATCGGAATATTGCTCAGTATATGCTTTGTCAAATCCCCGGAAGCTGGTACGGATTGCCATACGGATTTCCACCCCAGTTACATGCTCCAATAGAATTCCATCAGCAGATCCAGTAGCTCTTCCACCTTCTGCAGTTACGCACCCTTCTCCTATAAAGTGTACACCCTGAAGCTCTGGTTCGTCCGGGAAAAGGAACTCTTCCGGTTTATTTTCCTTAATAACCTTCAGTCCGCTTCTTCCCGGACAGATTCCGGTAAGCGTGAAATGATTTTCCTTATAATCTTTCTCACGGATAAAGGCTCCGTCACAGTGGACCAAAATAGAAAATGGCCGGCTGCTATTAATCTGATACACAAGTCCTTGAGCCGGTGCGCTGATAAAGCAGGTACGTGTAAACTTAGCTCCATTTCTCACATAGCACTCAGACGCCACAGCCCTGTCTAAATCCAAATGTCTCTCATAATCTGTCACTGCTGTATCTGAATCTGGCGAAGCACCTGCAACTGTACCTCCATCAGCATCATAATTATCCTCCACAAAATCCAGAAGCAGATCCCCAAAGGGCAGATAAACCTGTACATCCTCAGCTTCTTCCAGCTTCTTTTCCATAACCAGTTTTGCTTCTTCATATTTCCCTGCCCTTGCAAGCTCCCTGGCCTGATTCACTACTTCAGGGGAAAGTCCGGTCTGTCCGCTGTAAGGGGAGCCTGACCATAAGGTGTCCTCATTTAACTGTAACACTTCATGATCCAAAGCTCCGTGAATAACCGCTCCCATTCGTCCATTTCCCAGTGCAAATCCCTCCAGCCAGCATTTTGCCGGATTTTTATAATACAATTCCATATATTTATTCCTTTCATTATGGTATATTGGTGTTATGATCTGTCTACTGATGATACTTCTTTCCATATTCCGATGGCGAAATTCCCATGCATTTCTTAAACAGCCTGCTGAAATAAAGCTGATCATCAATTCCTACCATGGAAGAAATCTCTTTCATGGACATGGTATTTTCCTTGATCAGGGTTGCGGCCTTGCGTATCCGCAGATTATTCAGATAATTGGTAATGCTTGTGCCAACCTCAGATTTAAAAATCCTGCACAGATAACTGGAGCTTAAATTTACGTTTGCAGAAATAGAAGACAGGGTCAGCCTGTACATGTAATTTTCCTCCATATACTCCAGGGTTTTCGCTACATCAGTTTTATAGTGTCCCTCATTAGAGGAAAATTCCCGGAACACATTTCGCGCTTCCTCGTAATTTTCCAACATTTCCTGATAGGGCATATCTGGTGCAAAGGACTGATACATGGTAAAACGATTGTATAGCTTTTTTACCAGCTGTTCCACCTTAATTTCACTGTCGGACAGTTCTGTCTGGGAAAAAACAACCAGTGCGCTATAATCGTTCAGCACCAGAATATAGGGCTGAAGCACTCCCTGAACCGCATCCAGGATCATATCCCGCAGAAGACTCCCGGAGATGGAGAATGCGTCATTAGATAAATACTTCTCAAAGGTTACATAGCAGACGGCACAGGAAGCTTCCATAAATGCAAGTCGGGTTTTAGCATGCTGTCCCATATAATCTGAAAGCTTTACATCCTTCTGAAAAAATTCCAGCAGCAGCTTTGCTATATCCTCTTCCGGATCCTTTTTTTCGGTTTCCCAATTTCTGGGCACTTCGTCCTTTAATTTTTCTACCGTTTTATTCAGACAGGCAAGAAGGGTATCTGGCTGGATCTTAATTTTTAGCAGATAATCTGCCGCACCAAGCAACAGTGCACTTCGCACAGAATCAAAATCCTCGTAATTGCTAAGTACCAGAATTTCTCCCGGACAATTCTTTTCCTTTAAAGTCCGAATCAGCTCAAGCCCGTCCATCCCAGGCATTTTCAGGTCTGTGATGATCACATCCGGATGATGCTGTTCGATCAAAGGCAGTGCCTCGAGTCCATTTGATGCCGTTCCGCAAATAGAAAAGCCATGCTCCTCCCAGGGTAGGATGGAACGAAGCGCAATTTTTACAATAGGCTCATCATCCACAATCAGTATACTGTACATGTATCGTCCTTTCTGACCAGAGCGTGTTTGAAAAAGGCTCTAGTTGTGTATTTTATGAAAGCGTGTCCGCATAAAGCTCCGGCAGGGTCAGGGTACAAGTAGTTCCTTTTCCCGGCTGGCTGTTAATTTTCAGCCCGTATTTTCGTCCGAAATTCAGCTGGATCCGGTCATTTACATTGGCGACGCCAATCCTTTTCCGTTCCGGGTGAGGTGCCAGGGCGTCATCTGTTACCTCAAAGCCTTTGCCGTCATCAGACAGTTCGATCATTACATCCTTATTTTCCCGCCAGCAGGTAATCTGAATCTCCATCACCGTGCCATTATCTGACGAACCGTGCATCACCGAGTTTTCTGCCAGAGGCTGCAGAATCAGCTTTGGAACCAGGCAGGAGAGCAGTTCATCCTCCTCCACATGGAAAGAATATTCAAAGCTTCCTGCATACCGGATCCTAAGAATGGAAAAATAATTTTCCAGATTTTCCAGTTCCTCCTGAATCGTAATATATTCATTCTTATTGGTAAGGGTATTTTGTAAAAGACTGCTTAGCGCCTGGATTCCGTCGCTTACAATCTGATCCTTATGCATGGCAGCCACAAACCGAAGACTGTTCAGAGTATTGAAAAGGAAATGAGGATTCAGCTGATACTGAAGCATCTGCAGCTCCAGCTCTCTTTTTTTCTTTTCCTGAGTCTTCTGCTGATCCATCAGATGTTCAATGGTATCTGCCATATGATCCATGCTGCCGGAAAGCCGGGAGAGTTCATCCTTATGCTTGTCTTGAATACGCACAGATAATTTTCCTTCGGAAACCTCACGGCAGAATTCCAGCATTCTTTTAATAGGAGACATAATTCCCTGATATACCATGGCTACAATTCCGATGCACAGTAAAACCAGAAACATTACCACTACAAGAATCTGTTTCAGCATGGCATAAACTTCTGAATTGATATAGTGGTAAGGCATGGTATATACAAACAGCTGATTCAGATTTTTATTAAAAATATAGGTCACCAGCTGTTCCTCCCCATTCTCATGGATACTAAAGGAATCGGTTTTCTTTGGAAGCCTTTCCTGGATTTTTTTCAGAAGCTCCTCATCCGTTTTCTCCCCCAGGGCTATACTTCGGTTCCAGGAAGAGAGCACCGTTCCATCCAGATTCATATACATAATATTGGAAGAATCTGACAGTCCCACAGGCTCCAGTACCGTCTTGGAAAAGATTTTTTCTTCAATAGAAATCAGAGTGTATCCGATTACCCGGCTTTTGGAATAATGCTCGTAAATCCTTCTTCCAAGAACTAGAATATTTCTGTCACGGTAAGTATGTGCATAAGCCCACACATCCTGGTCCTGCTCCTCAAGCTGCGACAGGATCCGGTCCACATCTTCCTGATAGAACCCGTCATAGCCCAGATCATAAAAAATATTTCCATCGGTATCATAGACAGTAATATTTTTTGCCTGGGCAGGATAGATGATTTTATTGCGGATCATGTTTTGAATCTCAAGCATCGCCTGATTCTTCTCCATATCTGTCATGTCTTTTTTCAGAAGACCTTTTTTGATCTCTTCACTAATACAGATGGAACCACACAGATACTGGTATTTCTCAATCTCACTTACCATATTCAGATTGATCATGGACAGGGTCTGGGAAATAGATGCAGAAAGCTTCTCCTGAAGTGCCGCGGAAAATATATGAAAAGAATAGCCGCTGATTCCTACCAATGGTATAATAGAAATCATCAGAAGGGCAATTACAAGTCTTGTTTTGATGCTGAATTTACGAAATCCCTGAAAATGATATTTTTTTTCCATGGAGGCTCCTCCTGTTACTGGCCATGACGGGTATCTGTCAAAATATTATTATTTTCATTCATTATACAGGAAAAAAACAGAATAATCTATGTAAAAGCAAAAGATGAAAAAATAATACATATATGCCGCAAGAAAATCCATATAGGATATTATTTATAAGAAAATGCTCCATAACGAGAATTGTTTTGTCGATTTACGACAAAAGATTTTTGCAATATAATAGCATCATCAGGCAAACGTAATAAAACAGCCAACCAGAAGGAGGAAACACCATATGAAAAAAAGATTTGCAGCATCCGCAATGATTCTTGCCATGAGCGCAGCTACTGTACTTTCTCCGCTCACAACATTTGCGGAAGCAGAAGAACAGGAACTGAACATTGCCATTTTCCAGGGTGGATACGGAGATGCTTACTGGAATCAGATGGTAGAGCTTTTTGAAGCAAGCCATGAGGGCGTGAAGGTAAATATGACGATCAGCCCGACTATTGGTGATATTATCCGTCCACAGATCGTAGCCGGAAACGCGCCGGATTTTATCTGTCTCAACGATGGTGGTGAGGACGGCGTAATTCTTTCTTTGATTAAAGAACATGCACTTTTAAATCTGGACGATGTATTTGACGGAGAAAACTATGCTGGAACCGGTACTCTTCGCGATGACATTACAGACGGAATTCTTTCCAGTACAAAGTGTGCACCATACGGAGACGATGAAATTTATCTGGCACCATTTAACAGTGGTCCGCAGGGTCTGATCTACAACAAGACCTTTTTCGATGAGAACAATCTGGAAGTTCCAAAAACATGGGACGAGTTTTTCACACTTGGCGATACCTTAAAGGATATTGACGGACGTGCGCTTTTCACCTATCAGGGAATTTATCCGGGATACATGGAAGAAATGCTCTGGCCGGCAATTGCAAATGAGTGCGGCGAAGAAGCACTTACTAAGATTGCCAATTACGAAGAAGGTTCCTTTAATAATGAGGGTGTGTTAAAGGCTTTAAGTCATATTAAAGAGATTGCAGATAAAGGCTATCTGTTAGAGGGCACTGTTGGTATGAACCATACAGAGTCTCAGACAGAGATGATGCTTGGAAAAGCTGCATTTATCACAAACGGAACCTGGATGGAAAATGAGATGCAGGATGCGCCAAGAGAAGATGGATTTGAATTTGCAATGGCTCCGATCCCGACCGAGAACGCAGACGATGTGCACTATGTATTTGACAGCTGCGAGCAGTTTTCCATTCCGGCAGCTGCCAAGAATCCAGAACTTGCAAAAGAATTTCTTCGTTTCCTGTATAGTGATGAATCTGTATCTGCTTTTGCAGAAGCTTCCGGTGCCCTCTATGCTACCAAGAGTGCCCGTGAAGTAGCAAAAGATAAGCTGTCTACTGCAATCTATAATATGTACGGAATCTACGAAGAGGCAAATGCTTCTTCCTTGATCATGAGCTTTGCAGCAGTTCCGGCTGACTGCAAGATCAACCCGAAAGATGAGATCTTCAATCCGATCACTTCTGTTATGAACGATGAAATGACAGTAGAAGAGTGGGCACAGAACGTGGAAGCTGCTTTCGCACAGGTTCGTGCTGATATGGAAGCTGCCAACTAAACTTCATATGCCAGCCGGATAAAAACGGTAAAGCATGGAAAGGCTGCTGCACAGTGTATGCGGCAGCCTTTTGTAACCCTGAACAGATAGATTGCCAATCGGTGATGTCATCCACATTTTTCAATATTTAAATTTAAAGAGGTGAGCAAGCGTGGTAAAAAAGCCCAGATTATTTATAGCCCTGTGTACGCTTCCTGCATTGATCTTAACCATTGTTTTTATGATTGTCCCTATGGTAAATGCCATTTATCTGTCTTTTACCAGTTCCACTGCACTTAGCGTAG
>OBIA01000056.1_pt1 | contig 86968 bp, 109 predicted proteins | sample 1519911 | NCBI WGS metagenome assembly OBIA01 (sample SAMN04209236, study PRJEB22552) | human gut metagenome | biome: gut; material: feces | host: Homo sapiens | place: USA: Oklahoma | reverse complement strand
CTATGTTATCTGCACAATCCATAGCAGCAATAGAATCTATCACTAAGAGAATCGGTTCATTATTAGTTAATTGAGAACGTAAGTAGATTGCTAAATCTGCTACTGCATCGGAAATATACTCTATACGAGTATCGGTTAATACTGTAACCTTTTCTGGGTCTACACCATTTGCTTCAGCCCAGGAGTTCATCCAAGATTGTTCAGCATCTACCCAAATTACATGACCACCAAGTTGTTGACAGGTATATGCAAAATTATATGCAATAAGGGATTTACCAGAAGATTCTTCTCCAGCTACTTCGAGTACTTTACCAAATGGTATACCACCACCAAATGTATAGTTGAGAGCAAAGAAAGTAGAGGGTAACCATAAGTTTGATTCTACTGTATCTGAAGCCAATCTCATGATACTACCATATTTCTTTAATATCTCATTTTTTGTTGGTACCTTTAAACCAACCTTAGTTTTCTTTGCCATATTAAATTCCTCTTGATTTTAAAATATTCATTGCCTGATTCAATACGTTTTTCTCTTCATCGGTAAACTTCATGAGACTACCCTTGTCGAATACAAGTTCTACTATGTGATATCCCATGAAGGGTACTTCAGACCTCTCTCCATTGGGTAATTCTACTTTGTCATACATCCATGATAATATCATTTCTGCCATAAGAGGGTCTACCAATTCCAATATTAAAACGGGATGTTCCCAAAATTGATTATTTCTGTATATTCCAGATTCTTTATATTTCTGTTTAAACCTTTCAGAAAAATCCCTCGCCTTTGCATAATCAAAGTCTGGCCCAATATCATTAATTTCACAAAATCTTCTTATAATCTTTGACTTATCTTCATCTGATAAGTTTGCCCAATATTCTTTTGATACCATAATGTAATGTATTTAGACTAAAGAAGGTGATAACTGAACGAATCTAATTACCACCTTCGAATGAAACCATATATTAACTAACCTTTAAATGTCGGATTTGTAACGTTTCTTCTTTTTCTTTTTGGGTTCATCATCTTCCATGTAATGATCTCTATGAATCCCTTTCTTTTTTGTCTTTTTCTTTGGTTTGTCATCCTCATCATCTCCTCCATGACCCTCATTTAGGAACTTAGCAAGAAGTTCTTCCAGTTCATCATATGATTTGATTTGAGAACGAACTATACCTTCAAGGTCTACAGTACCTTGATATTTCTTATCCAATTTAGTTGGTTTACAAGCACGAGCAGAATAAGTTGTATCAAGCTTACCAGAACCAGAACGAATAATTTTGATATCATACCCATTTCTTGGGTCTGTCATATCACCAGCTTCATCCTCATCAAGGTATAAGTCAATAATATCTTGATAAACAGAGCGTGGAACTAGAACTCCCTTATCTTTACCCTCGTAATCAAATTTAGTTCCCTTTTCGTCTGCATAGACCGGACCACCAATAACGTATCTTCTTCTTGGTACGAGAGTTTTTGCAAGTTCCTTGTCATCCTCATCCTTTGAGTTTTTCAATTCTTGATATTTTTCCATGAAGGGGCATGGTTCATCAAAAGTAGCCGGAGATATTACTCCTCCCAGATTACCTCCAAGATAGAACTGAACAATTTCTATACCCAATTCCTGGTCATCTCCCGGAGATTTGATTCTCATACGTAAAGTACCTTCTTTAGGGAATACCAAACCATTTCCGTTTCCCTTAGATTCTAACTGTTTCTTTCTAGCTAGCATCTTTTCCTTTGTAGAAAGTCCATCTGATGAAACTTTCTTCTTTTTCTTTTTGTCAAGTGCCATATTAATCGTTATTATTTGGTTCTGAGTAAATTACCTCATTCATACTCAACACTGTTAAAGTGTTCTTTTCCAAAAGTTGTTGTAAGCCAGGAGTAAGCTTATCAGTTTCAAATTCCAGTTCCTTGCCTGCATACAAACCATAGGTAACTATTCTACCTACTTGCACCAAATCCCGATAGGTTCTATATTCTTCGGTAATTTCACCAAGTTTAACTACAACTCCTTTACGAGGAACTCCCTCTTTTACTTGTTCCGGGATAATAAGCCCAGAACGAGTTTGGTTTACTTCTTTTGGTGATAAGATAAGAACTCTGTTTTCAGTTGGACATCCAGGTAATTGATTATCAAACTGAGCTGCTACCATAGCAGAGATAAAAGATAGTGAATAATTCATATTCTTAATTCGTTTTTAAAAGTTAGTAATTACTTATAGTTATTATTGTTGCTTCCTCATGTTGGCATTAATAGTTCTCAAGATATTCTCTCTAGACTCATAAGCTCTACATATTGAAATATACTTGTTAGCCTTTTCTACTGCTTTTAAATACCGTTGATATATTGACTTATACTTGGGAGATATATTAGCCTTATGAGCAACGTAATCATTATTGAACCTTTCATTAGATTCTTTAATAAATATCCAAGCAGCAGAATAAGCTTCATCCTTTTCTCTTGCTAGAGCATCCCTTTCTTTAATATACTTATCTCTTAATGAGCAAAGTATATAATAACTAGTTGGGGATTCCCTTAACTGAGAATTAATGATATTTTCATTAATGGATAATTCCTTAGCAATATCTATGGTTATGATATTACCCTCGAATTTAACCTTTAGTTTCTTCAGTTCCGTTTTCATGTACTTTCAATAAATTCCTAAAATCTTCTTTTGAATATTTACCTTCTTGAATTGCTTTAGATACCTGAGCAAATGCACAGTGATAGGCAGTATCTAAACCAGGTAAGTGAAGAATAGATTCATACTTACCAATTATATCGATTAAAGCCTTGAATCTTAGGTCGCATAGATTATCTGTCCCTCCTCTATCTACTAAAGTCATAAACAAAGCCCAATAAATATGGGTAGCATCTTCATAAGCTAACCTTACATCTTCATCCTTCATTACTCCAAAGGCTAAATCCTCTAATAACTTTAGATTCGATTGAAGTTGCTCTATCTGAGACCTTACTCTATTGAATACCATCTTATCTCTACCGACTAATCTCAGATTACATTGGTCTAATTGATGATTAAGATTTTGGATAGAGAACTCTAAACAAGCAGATATCATATAAGTTAAAGATGATAGCCTATTTGTATTAATTATTTGTTCTTCAGTTGCCATAGTTTATAATATTTTATTATTTTATGTTGTTATAGTATCCTCTTTCTTCACTTCTGTAGGTGATTTTGGATTTCCTTTATGATGTAAATACCTATTACATCCAGGACATTTTACAAGTTTACAATCTGCAAAGATATGTGAATCTACTTCTAAATAATCATATTCAAATTCACAATCACAGTATGGGCACTTAGCTCGCCATACTGTGGGTCCATTCAAAATCTTTTTCATATCTCTTTATTTGTTTGTTAAATCTTTCTTTAAACTGTTTGATGTGAATATGCTTATATTTCTTATGCTCTTCCATATACTCCTCTACCGAGAAATCGGGTTGTAACATCTTACGATAATCATACCCAGGAATAAATGGCAATTCCTCTGCCATAGTTCTACCAATGGTAAAGTCCATGTCCATATCAACATCATCAACTTGAAATCCGAAATACCTTTTCGTACTTGGGTTACGTAGGATATTCCAGATTGTATATACAGTCCATGTGTTAATATCTTGAGGTTTAGAATACATATATACAGCATCATGTACTGTACAAGCTTCTTTCATCATGGGTAATTTACCTTGTCTCATTAACCAATAAACAAGGATAGCTCCAAAATTTGTCATATTTGCTGCAGCACCTTGACATGGGAAGTTAAGACCTAAACGAATGGCATAAGCAACTTCTTGCTTATCATTTGAATATATTTGTGGGAGTCTTCGTTTAGTACCAAATAATTGGGTGTAATACCCATGCTTACGAAGAAATTTCTCTTGTTTCTCTTTAAACTTCCTAATCTTGGGATGTTGACCAAAGAATACTTCCATTTCCTTTGCTGCTTCTTCTGGTGTAACTATAATACCAGCTTTTGGGTCGGATAGTTTAACTGCTAGCAATTTATTACCAATTCCATAAATAAGTCCAAAAGCAATCTGTTTAGCTTGCTTTCTCCTTACCTTCCATAATTTATAATCCGGATGTGTTTCATCCTCATAAGCTTTACTGGCTTCTTCAATGGATACCCCATACTTTGCTGCTGCTATACCAAGATGAGGGTCTACTCCTTTAGCAAATGCTTCCAGATAGGTTTCATCTCCAGATAAATGAGCCATCATTCTTAACTCTGCCTGGGAATAGTCGAATGCCATATATAAATAACCTGGAGGAGCAACTAATTGTTTCTTGATATTTGGGTCTACTGATGTCTTTGGTATTTGCTGCATATTTGGGTCAGCCGAACTAAATCTATTAGAATCAGTACCATGTATATTATACCTACCATGTAATCGAGAATCATCTTGGACTTTTTCATGCCAACCCTCAATATAAGTAGTATACATTTTCTGCAAACCTCTTAATTCAAGTAGCTTATCAAGGAATATTGCTTTTGGAGATTCTGGGTCTTTTATTGTTAACCTTAATTCAACCAAAGTATCTTCATCGGTACTTGGCTTACCAGATTCATTATTTTTAATTACTGGGAATTTAAAACCAGAATCTGAATACATGAGTTGGGGTAAATCAACCGGACTACTAAGATTAAGAGGTCTTATAAGTTCCTGTTCTTTCTTGGTAGTAAATATACCTGCACGAATGTTTGATATCTTTTGTTCCCTTGAATCAATCTTACGTTTATCTTTTGGGTCATTGTAATCTAACTCTTCAAGTTCAGCCTCAATAGATTCGATATACTTTTCTATTTTAACTTGATTATATTTCTTGGTAAACTTCTTTACCCTTGGTAAATCATAGATTGCTTGTCTAGCAGCATCTATCTTTGGTTTATATTCCTCAAGCAATTTCTGATTAAATTCCGTATCAAGGTATAATCCCTCTTTCTCTACCGAAGTTAATACCCGGGAATTACACATAAATAAATTACGAAATACCGAATACATCTTCAAGTCAATTAACTTCTTCTCGAAGAATATCATTAATCGTAAAGTGAAGTCTGTATCTTGACAGCCATATTTACATAAGGGGTCTAATTCCTTTTTATCCCAGGGTATCTTATCAAACTTATCTTGCTTTTCATAATCACCATATTCTGGTAGATATCTTCTAACCATATCCTTTAACCCATGGGGTTTTTCCTCATTGAGAACATATTTTGCAAGCATACCATCTAAGCATGTACCTCTATAATAGATATGATACTTTTGATTAATCTGGTCATCAAATTTCCAGTTCCATGCAACCTTTACAATATCATAATTCTCAATAATCTCTTCCCCAAATTTCCTTAACATCTTCTTCCAGTTCCATCCTGGAGAAGTATATTCTTTTGTTTGGAAATGGTCTAAAGGAATAGAAGCACCAAACCCTGGCATCCAAGATACTGAGAGAATAGTTGGCTTGAAACTTTTATTATAGATTGGTTCAGCATTAGTTTCGTAGTCACAGCAAGCATAACCAGTTGCTTTGCAACAAGCAATGAGTTTCTTGAGTTCTCTTTTGTTCTTAATTATCTTATATCTCGTTTCCATGTTAATAAATAGAAAGAGGGACATACCCACATGTAGTAGATACATCCCTCTAATATTAGAATGAGTCCTGTAAATCTTCAAGATTGGTATTCAGGTATTTCCAATCTTTCTTGTAAGAATGAAGAGAATCAATTGTGTGGTATAAGTAACCAGGTTTAACTCCTACCTCTTGAGCTACGTATTCCATAAGTCTCCATGCAAGGTATACATCATTACCAAAGTGAGTAACAAAATCTGAACTCCTTTGGTGATAACAAATATGTAATACTTTCTCTCCTTTACCATTCTGACGGATAAGGAAATCATAATACATTGAGCATGGGATACGTCTACTACCGTCAAGAAAACATAAATCTGAACCATGGAATATAGGGAGTACTGCTTTACGAGTATCATTATCCCTTTTAAGAAGATTAATTACTTCTTCTAAAGCTAACTTACCAGTATCACTTAAATCATTCCAAATCCTTTCTGGATAAGTATAATCAAACTTTTTACCATTTGGACCCTCAACTAAGAATTGTTCCCATAAGTCTTTCCTTAACTCCCAAGCTGTACCGGGATTTAAACCATACCAACAAAGCCTTTCTCCTAACTCTGCATCTGCCCATTCTCTTGAATGTGAAAATACAAATAACCATACTGGGTCTCCGAGTGAAGTCAAGCAATATTGTTGGCAAATGAGCTCCTTTGTTTCAAATTCCTCTTTACCTTCAATTACCTTATTCTGATAGGTCTTTGGTTTTACAGTTTGACCATAACTGTTGAGTTCTCTGCCAAGTTCTGACATTAACTCAAAAGAATTACTGTAGATTCTCATTCTTCTGTTTCTTTAAAAGTTTCTTCTTATATGCTTTACGTTGAGAATAGGATATCACATTTTCTGGATATTCTATATCTTCATATTCTAATAGCAAGTCCTTTGCTAACAAAGCTTGGTATTCATACAAGTCAGGACGTAGTACTTTAAAACTCCTGAAGAATACCTTAAATGAAGACCATTCCTTTTCTGTACCATTTTGGATTTTCTTATAAACTTCTTTAACCCTTTTAGTCCAAGGATTATCTATACCCTTGATTACTTTCTTTAAAGGTTTATAAGCTGAGTACATTAAGAGTGTCTCTACATTCCCATACATTTGAGTCGCAAATAGGTTGATTTGTACTGACTGGTCCGGCCCATACACGTATTCTGCCATCCGTTGAATTAATAGGAAGTCGAATATTAACCTCTTTGTAATCTCTGATGCTCTGATTACCATTGTAATAACTGGGATGTCCTCTTGAAATCTCTTCGAAAAAGTTGCAGCAATTAAACATTGTTTACCGTTATCATGATGATTATTAAACATATATGTAACATTGTAATTCTGATTATACTTGTTCTTCAGGATTCTTAATTTGCTACGTAAGAGGTCTAACTTATTAAAATCAATATAATTATTCAATAAGCTCGTCCACTTAGTTTCTTTGTAATTAAAACACCTGCCATAATCAAAATCTGGGTCTACCCATGCTTTACGTATTTTTATAAACACGTTATATGCTACTGCAACTCCACTGTTTGCAGTAGCACCCTTATCAAAAAGAACGGGGTCTAATCTCAAGAAAGCCTCGTTCAGTTTCTCCCATGCCTCTTGTGAAGTAGCAAACTCCAAAGAGTGGAGGGTCTCCTCCGTATTCGATTGAAGACCCTCTAATTTTCTATTCCATCCACTCATTAGTAATTTGTTTTTTGTCTCCAGAGGTTAAGTCTTTGTTTCTTAAAGAATAACCTGTAGATTGATTCATCTGAAAATCCCTGTAATCCCAAGAATCCCATATATAGGTAGAAAGCTTTTACCAAAGAATACTGAAAGTCTAATTCCTTAGTCATTACTTGGGTTTGTTTCCATGGTCTACACTTAAGAAGATTCCTTGCAATATTCAATTCATATACTACATTGAATAATAATACCTTCTCTTCTTCGTGAGATGCTTCACTTAAAGTATTAAACCCGGGAGTATAATCTTTTACTGATTCATGGTCTTCATCAATCATATTAAACCGATTAACTAAACCAATACTACCTTCGGTAACCATGGCTATACCCAGTGTAATTACGTCCTTCAATTCCTTTACTTTGAAGTCAGAGTAATCGACTACGTAAGACGTCCCCCAGGAGAAGATATCTTCTGGTAGTATATTTGCAAAGTGGAACAAAGTGAATAGGAATCCCAGAGCATCTCCCTGTTCTTCATTGGCATTCTGCAAATGGTTGAGTACCTGAGTATATTCATCCTCTGTTAACTGGTCAATATTCCATCCCCACTTGTGGCATATCTTTACTACCTCAGAGGTAGATTCATAACCCTCCATTAGTTCTTCGATAACCCGGGCAATAAAATCCTTAAGAACTACCTGATTTTGATGATTATTGATATCAACCGGGTAATCGGGTAGCTTTTCTATTTGCCGGTAGCCGTCTAATTGTTCTAACGAAAGAGAATACATTGCTTGTAAATACGTACCTTCTTTAGAAGAAGGTACGATTTCCTTGATATTACGTATGTCCATTACTTACTTCCTGTTGAATTAAATCCACCTTCACATCTTGTTCCCCACATTTGAGATTCAGAATAAAATTCTTCTGATTGAATCTCCTCGGGTTCTGTGAGATAGATTGGTACATGAATAAATTGGGTTGCTTTCTCATCCACCTTTAGAGTCTGTATTACTCGACTGAGATTGATTATACCAATATGAATCTCTCCCACATAAGGAGAATCTACAATCTCTGCAGTATACAGAAGACCTTTTTTAGAAGCAAGCCCAGACTTATTAGCTGCCATGAGCATAGACTCTCGAGGTTCGATAAGAGGTTTAATACCTGATGGGATAAGGATTCTCCCTCCCGGGTAGATTTGAATATCAGTTACGAAGTTGGTAGTTGTATTTACTCCCAATACAAAATCTGGAGTAAAATTATTTGGAGACTGGTTTGCCTCGATTTGAATCAATTGTTGAGGGTCCAAGTTTCTTGGGATATAGAAATCCAAACCTGCATCACCTACATTACCTCTCGATGGAGTCTTTACGTCTCTTACTTTAATAAATCTGAATCTGTTCATAATATATTACATTGTTTTAAAAGTTGTCCAAAGGTTAATCCTCTTTGAGGAGTTACTCCGAGTGAATGACAGAATCTTTCTACGTCATATTCACCCTGCATAAACAAATCAGCAAGAACATCGTCCTGCCGTACATAATAATTTGGGTTATTAAGATATAACTTAAACATTGCCCATATCATTCTTAACTTACCTACTTTTCCCATTGCATTCTTTATAAAGTTCTCTAATACGTTTCTTAGGTACTTCGAATTTCTCAACTGTCTTTGAGATAATTTCTTTTCTGTCTTTCCCTTTCCGAATCAAGCTTCGGATGAATTTCTTGATACCAACTGTGTCTTCTAATACATCCAAATCTTTGTATTGATTCTTCTGTTCTAATTCTTTCCTTGTAATGTTCAAGTTCTGGGACATCTTGAACGCACATAGTTCTGAGTCTCCGCATAATTTACACTCTTTAGTGGATAAATCATACCCAATACCAAAGCATGGGTCTCCATTACTTCCCAATTGAGAGATATCCAAGGGTGTTAGGATATCCTGCTTGGTTAAGTCAGGAAGCATTTGTTTTTTCTTTGTCATAATTAATAATCTATTTTTTTTTCTGTTAGTCTTATGACTGAATCTCCAATCTTCAATTCCGACTCATACAGTGGTAAGTAGGAATGTCCAATTGCATTAATAAATAGTTTCCTGATATCACCCAAGTGTTGTGAGTAACGAGAATCAGTATAAGTTAGTACTCTAACCTGTAGCCCTGAGAAAGATAAATCAAAATATACCTTATATTCATTAGCCATTACATGGATTGATTGTATATCTGATATCCATACCAGGGTAGTACAGTTAAAAACATGGAGAGGAGTTTGTTCCTCTCCGATTATCTTATCAATGAATTTCTTATATAACTTAGTAATCATGACTTTTGAGTGTTACATTTTGATATTTACAATGAGGACAAGTCCAATCCTTAGTATGCCAAGGACCTCTTAAATCCTTTATATCGCTCTCCTTGAATTTCTTCTTGCAATGATGACATTTGTATTTGTATTCATTGCAATCATACTGAGATGAATAGAGATAAAGTATTCCGATAATCACTCCCAGTACTGTAAGTATTAATAAGTATTCCATATCTTTTATTCTTATGATTAATGCCCTATGTCCCTATATTAGATTAATTACTTCCTCCTACCGGAAAAAGTAATTATCCATAGTACTTAATAGAACAGATTAAGTAAGGTATTCTCATAAAGAATGAATAGGATGATTCTTCCATATCTTCTCTAACAGAATAACTTTCAATTCTTGTTTTTGATAATACTGCTTCCTATGTTTACCATGCCTATTAAGATAAGGACCTGGATAATGTAAGTCATCAAGATAAACCTTTTTCTTTGAGGAATCCGTTCTAACCAAACGACCAAGGAACTGAATAGATTTTTCCTGGCTATCCATTGATGCTGCATTAAGTAAATACCTAAGCTTAGGGAAGTTTTTACCTCGAGCAATGATTGTAGTTGATACCAGGATATCAATCTTGCCTTCCCTAAAATCTTTCATTATTTGTTGTCTTATCTTTGAAGGAGTATCTACATGCACACAGGCAATATTATATTTACTTCCTAGCTTCTTTTTAAAGTATTTGCATAATTTCTCACAGTGTGCAATAAATTTACATACTACGAGTGCAGGATATCTACCTTGTTTAATATTCCATTTAAGTCTGTCATAAACCATCTTTCTGGCATATTTATTGAAGGTAATAGAATCATCATATACTTCTTTATAAGATACTTCTTCTGATTCCCAATTACCATACCAAGGTTTACTTGGTACCATCTTTACGATTGTACGAGTTGAATAACCTTTCTTGATAGAGTCCTTAAGTTTAAACTCTGCAAGTACTTTACCAAAGAATACTTCAAGATTCATATTCTTTACTTTGTCTTTTGCAAGCTTACTCATATAAATGGTACCAGATAATCCTATACGAACTCTGGTATTAAATAAACGAGTAAGTACATTTTGATATTGCTTACTACCTGCTTGGTCAGCCTCATCTACCAAAACCATATCTACCTTTGCTAATTCATTCTGATAGAATCTCATGTTACGAGAAATAGATTGAACCATGCCAATTGTAAAGTTACTCCAATTTAATACTTTACCTTGAACAAATGTAATCTGTTCTCCTGGTAGGTATTTCTTAAATTCATCTCTAGCTTGATTCAACCAGTCAGAGTCATTAGTTATTAGCAAAGTCTTTAACTGCTTCTTATAGGATAAATAAAGAGACGACATGATAAGAGTTTTACCTGCATTAACGGTGTAATCTAAAACCCCAATTTGAAAAGGTACTTTACCTACCTTATTATTGATTACTGCTTTAACAGCCTTCTCTTGTTCTGGTCTTAATTTATATTCTCCTATCTTCGTAACAACTCCATTGACTTTAGGTAATGGTTGTCGCATATCTACAACTTTAGGTTTAATTCCATACTCAATACACTTTTCATATACTGCAGGAAGTAAACCTATCTTAAATTCACCATGCTTATTAATATAATGAATCTTGCCGTCCCAGTTCTGCATACCTCTTTGCCTTGTACGTAAGTAGAAAGCATTTGGATGACGAATGGCAAACTCTGCATAGAGTTTCTGTGCGAACTTAAGAGGTAAGTCCAGTTCGCACATATTCCCATTCTGTATGATTATCCTACTCATTTGATAATTACAGTTACACCTTTCTTGGTATCATCTACTCCCATAGCTTCCTTGATGAGTTTAATGTGATGTTCTTCATCAGCAATCAGTTTATTCAACAAATACATCACATCATCATAATCAGCACGTTCACTATACAAGGCTAGACTATTCATAATTTTCTTATAATTGCCAATGGTTTCTATCTCAGAATTCCAAGCAATCTTCAAAGCACTTTGAGGAGAAAATCCTATTTCCACTTTAGGATAGATATCCATAACAGAATCCTGTTCATGAGGGTCTGCCTTCTGTAAGAAATCAGATAACTTGTCATAGTGTCTCATTTCTACCAAACCAATACCAAGCATTAACTCTGCAATTGGGTCAAACCTTGATGACTGTTGGGTATACATCAAGATAGCACTAATCTCAGAGAAAGGTTTATCCTTTAGTGCATCCTTGAACATATTAACAATATCCTCTGGCCAAGGTTCAATGTCCTTGAAATCAGGATAATCTACTGACTGGTCCGAATACTTGAGGACATCAATAAAAGCATTAGCTGCATCCTCTACTCTGTTACCTAAAAATTTTAAAGCTTTCATAACGTTATGTTTTAATTATTAATCTTATCCCAGAGAGAGCCCTCAACTTGAGGTTCCTCTAAGGATTTTTTATTCTTATTTTTATATAAATACTTATTATACCTTTCTACTGCTTTATCAGTATATAATTGAGCAATATCGGGTAGACCATTACACCATGCTAAGGATTCAAACTGAGCATCTATGAAATCCTTATAATCCCAACCTTCTTCCTCTAGGAATGCTGCTACATAAGCGAAGTAAACATACTTCTCGGGATTCTTTTCATAGGATTCATATATACCAGTTGCCTTAGCAATCTTACTTACAAAGTAATCATGTACCTTAGCAGTGAGTTCTAAATCTGCCGACTGTAATTTAATCTCAGCTTCTGTCTGATTAGTAATGTTATCCTGCATAGATATCAACCTTTGCATAACATTACGATAATCAGTCATCCTCTTTAAACCAGTCTCAATGTATTTAATAAATCCTTCCCGAGTATCAAATTTAAAATCCTCACAAAAGGTATTACATATCTCAGCAAGCTTTTTACATAAAGCCCATTCCCTTGTATTACTTTCGTTTATTTTACGAACTCCTCTATGCTTAAGCTTTATACGAGTAGCATATAATATATCGGCAACAAGGGAAGCATTACCCTTAGATGCTAGTAATATGTTAGTTACTTTCTTAGTTGTCCCTTTATTAGAAACAACCACTGCTCTAGTATTTATTGCCTCTTTTCGTGCAATAACAAAAAAAGCCTCAACTGGGAAGTTATCTACCTCTAAGGTATTTAATATTTCCTCAAATTGAGACTTAGTAATGTGAATACTGGGTTCTCTCATTTTACTCTATTACAAACTAAAACACCATTAATACAACCCTCGTTATTATCTATTGGGCATTTCTTCCCATAAAGGTTTTTAGTGGGAGAACCAAATGATACATAATATGAACCTCTATTGGTACCTACATACCAAGTAACATTTTCGGGTAAGTTTAAAGTATAATCCCTAACTTTACCATCAACCATCTCACATCTGAAAACCATATTCTTCCTTGGTTGGGGTTTTTCAAACCAACTTACAACTGGGAAGAAATATCCCATAATTAAAAGAGCAGCCAAAACTATTGAAGTCTTAACTACATAATCGATTATCTTCATCATATCATTAATATTTTAAGTTATATAATATAATAGGTAATCCTTACTCCAAAGAGTTTCGGATTTGAATTAAATCTTGATAACTTTGATACCTTGTTTGATATACTAACCTAAGAGTTTCCTTTCTCCCTAAATCGTTTACATCTTTTCCTTCTGGTAAAAACACCACCTTGACTTTTTTATAGGCAACAAGTTTGAGCGCCAGATTGATTGCATATTTCTTGGCATCTGGGTCCAGCAATATAATAAATCTTTCGCATGAGGATTTAAGTAATTCATTGACTTGGTATCCAGATATAGCTTTACCCATTGTGGCAATTCCTCTATCCCCGATAGTAAGGGCATTGAGTGCACCTTCACAGATGTATACCGACCTATACATCTCCAACGCATCATAATTAAAGATGATAAATTCTTTTCCAACTCCCGTGATATCTTTATTGGGGTTGTTATACCGAGGACCAGCTCCGATGACATTTCTGGCATTGTAATACCTAAGTTGTCCCTTATAATAGAAGGGTATAATGAGGTAACCGAAGTACGGTTCCTTTGTTGAATAGCCAACACCATGTTTACATAACTCCTCGATGCTAAAGCCACGGCTCTTGACATATCCTCTAATGCTCCTTGCAACTTGTGAGTTGCCAAGGTTAAGGATTCTGAATCCTTCCGGGAGATACAAAGGCTTAGCTTCTGATAATTCAATCTTTTCCTCATGGAATTCAAGCTCATCAAATTTTCCACTGTTTAAGAAATTAATAAGTTCATGATAAGTATCGAATCCTTCTATATCCATAACCAATTGAGAAGGATTCGGATGTTCATTACATCTAAAGCAATTGGTTCTATACATTGATAAATTAACTCCCATCTTTAATTCTCGATGGCAGTATGGGCATACTGGAAGTTTCATCCAGCCTCTCCGATATTCAAAAGCACCTAATCTCTTGATAAAATAGGTTTTTAACTGGGATTTAAATTTATTAGTAATTTTCATGGTTTCTAATTGCTTTACGAATTACCTTTCGGATTCTTTTCAAATCCTCAACGTCTAAGTTACTGATAGAAGTTGTTTGCCATCCATTATGAGATATTTCCAAAGCTAATCCATCAGTCCATCTGTCTTTTACTACTTCTACATTTTTAGTTCTCATTCCTCTTTTTCTTTTTACCACAGATTCTACAATAGGTTCTCGTACAATACTTAGTATAATACTAAGCCCTCTTTCTACCTCCTTTGTGTGAAAATATAGCTCTTCGAGGTTTCTGTCGGGTTTCCCACCAATGCTCGGTTACCCAATCATGAATACCGAGTTTGCATTCATATATCTCCAGTTGTCCTTTCTCTTTTCTTGGAATCAGCATCAGGATTACCTTTCTTAAAAGATTCTTCAAGTTTCTTACCATATACTTCATCATAATTCTTTCTTTGTTCTTTAGTAAACTCTGTACATCTTTGCCTTTCTACATCACACCTAAATAAGGCTCTACCAGAAGGAAGACCATCCCTTTGTACTACAATCTCTGAACGAAGGATATTATCTTTCTCTTCTTGCTCTGTACTGTTAAGACCCATAATGAATTGAGCATTACGTACAATGGCAATAGAACCAGATATATCGTTCTCATCATATTTAGTTGCTTGGTGTTTCTTACCTTCACGAGTAATATGATGAGCAGTCCATACAACATCTAAATGCAAATCCTCAGCAAGATTCTGTAAGTCAATATATACATTTGAGATTCTATCAAAATCCTCTTTATCCTTTGCAATAGAAGCAAGCTTCCCTGCATAGTCAACCATTAGTACCTTAATATCAATTCCCTGACTCCTAAGAATAAGTATCTTCTCCCTTATATAATTGCAGTCAGTAATTAATGCAGGTACTCTTTCAACGATTAATTCAACTCCAAACCTTGCAAGTTTTCTTAAATGCTTAGCCTCGAGTTTATCATAATCTCCAGTATATAATTCCTTCTTAGTTTTATTGATACTGGATTGAATGAAACGGTCCATGATTTGTTCTTGACCATTTTCTGTATCCACATAATAAACTGACTTCTTCATTCTAAGGTAACCTCTTGCAAGGTTAACCATGAAGAATGTTTTCTTTGCTTTAGGTTTATCCAAGATTACATTGATTGATGCACCTGGGAATCCTCCCGCATTGGTTAAATCGTTTAGTTGCCTAAATGGGCATGGTACTACTGAGGGTTCTGCCTGCCTTTTAAATTGACGTTCAGTAACATCTCGAATCATGAATAAAGGTTCATCCTCCTGTTTAGGTCTACTTCTTTGTAAAACCTTCTCTACCTTTCTAGAATATTCTTCGTACTGTTCAAAGTTATCTAAGTCGAATGAATCATTTAAGTTCTTCATTTCAACATAAGTAGAGAACTGATAGATTTTCTCTTTAATATATTCTGAATCAGATAATTGAATTGAATAAAGATTTTTGATAACCTTCTCGATGTTTGGGATATCATCCTTAGTAACCAGGTCAACATAGTTTTTAGATTCTAGCATTTCTCTGAGTACTTGTTTAAGGACATTCTGTGAGGGTATCTTTCTTTGCTTCTTGAAGTATTTAAGTATACCCTCACAAATTAAGGAATGTTCGATAAGTACTAAGTAGCTTGGTTTTATTCTGCTTAGTACTAAACCTCCTTCCTTATCTTGAATAATGAACCTGAGAATCTCTAACTGAAAGTCAGGTGCAAAGCTAAATTTAATTTTATTCTTTTTCATACATTATTATATTGCAATATTATATACTAATAGATTTTGATAGTCCTCGTGTAGTTCTGAACTCATGTCCACAATATCTAGTCTTCTTATCCTCAGCCGCTCGGTGAAATTTTTTGATATTCTTATATTATATAAAATATATTTATTATATTTGCATAACGAAATACTTAAAGAATATGAGGAAATGTAATGGAAACAATGGTTCAGAGCTTCATAGATTAAAACCCATGCAGGATTATGATGAAGCAATGTTTAATCGGTTATACAAAGTTTGTAAGCCAGTTATTCGGAACCTTACCAAACAGATTGATTACAAAAGGTTTAACCTTACTCCAGATATAATATCTTCTTATTTCTGGGATAAAATGTTATTTGTTTTTAATAAGTACTATGGTACTTGTAGTGAAGAACATCTTAAAGCAAGAATCCTTTCTTCTCTTGCTACATTTAAGAATAAGCTTCTTCGATTTGCCTATGGAGAGATTGCAGAATACAATCAGAACCTATTCAAACTTGAAGACTTATTTGATAATGATAAAGAGTTAGAGGATGACGATGAAGAGGTTAAGGCTAAGGAAGAAATGCTTGAATTATTATATAAGTATATGAAAGAGAAATTATCTCCAGATGCTTATATGGTATTTGAAGTATTACTTACTCCACCTCCTTATATTAAAGAACGAATTAAAGATGGAGAAAGAATCACCAATATAATGCTGGTTGAGTTCTTTGATATGCCTAGAACTAAGAAGTCGGTTAAATACATAGGAGAACTCAAACAGGATATCTTATATTGGGAAGAGAAAGCTAAGGAAGAACTTCACTACTAAACACAAAAGAAAAGGGGCGTTTCCCAACGTCCCTCTCCTATAATCCATAAATTAAAAGTTCTTTGTCAACAATATAAGTAGTTAAGACATAATATTATAGTTTTATAATGTATGCCAGTACGTAGTAAGGTGGCCTATTTTCGTGAGGTTGACCTCCACCTGCAGCCCTGGTATCATGGTCCCATAGGCATACATAAGAATTATCTCTATCAGTTTTATTACTACCAGAAAGGTTATTACCAATCCATTGAGTACCATTAGCTCCCACCAAATCTGAATGAGCCTCGATAAAGTAAGCATCTGCGAAATTGTGAACGTGAGATGGAATCTCTTGAGTAGAAAGAGTTACTTTCTCTTGGCCACCAGTATTACCAATCAAATTATAATCTTCATTACCGGATGACCAACCTACAATGAATTTACCCGATAAGTCTGGTGTCTGTAAGTCTTCTACAATCTGACCATTACATAAAGCCCAACCTTCTGGTACAGAAACTCCATTCCACATGGCAATTAGTCCTCTTGGTATATTAGCTCCTGCCATACCACCAAGCTTTTCATCAATGTAAGCCTTGATATCAAAGTTTGGGAATCCTTGCAATAGTCGTAAGAGAGTTTCTATATTGGCTTGTTGCATTCCATGGATAGCAGTATTATATTCTACTGGTTGGGGAAACTTTCCTGCATAAGGAACAATAGAATATTTCTCTACTGAGTTATCCATTGAATTAGTACCTTGCCCATATATACCAATTAATACCATTGAGGATTTGTCTACCAAACCTTGAGATACTGAAGCCATAGCTCTATTCACTAGAGACTCATATGATAATTCATTATCTTCTAGTACGTTTGTTTTTGACAGGTTTCTAGTATCCTTAGGTGTTGGGTATAATGGGTCTACTGATTTCTTGTACAGAGAATAGAACGAATTAGATTCATTCCAGAAAGCTCTGAACTGTACTGGGTTCTGTACAGGCTCTTCCAAAGGTGTATGGTAAGCAAATACAATCACATCCTCATTAGAACCCTTTGAGCCTTCAATATTAGGTATACTAATATTAGCACTATCAGAAATATAGATTGTACCATCCCTTGCTATACAACCAAAATTTGTATCTGGTCCTTCACCAGAATCTGCAGCTTTAGTCATATACCTCGAAAGGATTCTATCCTTTATTGCTTGATATGCAGGAGAAGTAGGTTCTCCATTAGGCAAGAGAGTGATTGCATTATTTACAATCGTTGCAGAACCAAATCCACAAAATGGGCCAATGCCTACTGGTGCAGCTATAGCTTCAGCTGCATCCTTAGACTTTATTATACCTTCATAATCAAAATAGGTTTTCATAATGTATCTTCGTTATTGTTATTACTCTTATATTCTTTCGATTGGTTTTTCATATCTTGGAAAGCCTCTCCTACAGCCTTGAACTTGAAGGTTATCAATTTCCAAAAGATAGACCAGATACTGTACTTCTTTTCTACACCATGTAAAGTACAGATATGATTATAAATACTATCTATTTCAAAACAGTAACATAATACCATTACCGTTATAGATACTGTTATTGGATTTAATCCGTAAGGTTCTCCGATGGCTTTACCTATTACGGCACCCAGTGAGATGTAACACAGGTAATCAATGATTTTATTAAGAGTTCTTCTCCCGGCTCTAGATTTTCTTATTTCAATCTTCTTTGCCCTACTTGCAGATATCCCAAACCAAAAATCTGTAAGTATTAGTACAAAGGCTAATAAAATCATCCACCTCAAATTAAAGATAATGGCATAACATTCAGAAGCGAATCCAATGATACCAGTTTTAAATGATGTGTTAAAAGAGCGGCTTTCCATTTTGTTTATTCTATTTTAAGTGACCATTCTGTTCCTTCCGGAACTAATATATTAATACCTTGTTCCGAAATATCATTGGATTCCCAAGTAAGTTCTGTCTTATCAACTACATCCAACAGGTTTACTGTGAATACTGCTTTAACTGCAGGATTAGCTTTCACATAGAAAGTATGTTTACCTGGTAAATTAGTAAAGAATTGATAAGGGCTTGGATGAACCACATCCGGAGCTGTCTCATATACAATATCTGAAACTTCTCCAGTATCTGAAGTACAGGTTACGATAGTAGATACTTCTTGTACATCTTTGCTTAGTTCTGCACTTACTGGATTACAAGTTAAAATATACTTAGGTATAACATCCTTAATCGTAAGGCTTACTACTGAACCTTGATAATAAAACTCATAATTACCTGCTTTATCGAAAGTGATAAGAGTGTTCGAATTGTATTTCTCAGATGAACCCTCTAAGTCAATCCCAGTTATCATATTACCACCATCTCCCCAACGTAGGTAGAATTGGCAATTCTTGGATTTGGTTAATTGATAGCCTGCCTTGATATACTTTCCTGCATCTGCTTCAGCTTCAGAGTAAGGTTCTAATTCATACCAATTCTCATCCTCTTCATTCAAAGGTTCTAACCACAAGTAGGATTGAGGAGTAGGTATATAAGCAAGTACTTCTACTTCTACAGACTTACTAGCATCACCCACCGATTCAAATTTATAACTTCCAGCCTCATTAAATTGGTATTCTGTACTTCTACCATAGTAGAAATCAGGACCAACTACATAGCGATTAGTTAATTCTAAAGTACCAAGTTTTACCCAAGTACCTTGGGTATTCTTTTTGTAAACGGTCACCTCGGTATCAAAATAACTACCTAAGTTTGCACTTTCGAAAGTAGAATAATAAATACCCGATGTAACCCAAAGATTAACTGATGCAGAACCTTGAGCATTTAGGTTTAATCGTTTGTTTGATACGCCTATATCGTAGTTAATCGTATAACCTAATCTGTAAGCTACTACTGTACCATAATTACTAGCATTACCTGAGTCATCTTTAGTACATCTAAATTGGAATGTACCAGTAGTAGTTGGTGCCCATCTTTGACCATTACGAACTAAAATACCGGGGTCTGAAATACATACGGCAATAAGTTGACTTGTACCTTCGTTAGGATCTGAAGAACGAATAGTTATCAAAGACTTTTCACCGTTGGTAAGATTTATATTCCGAGGTTCACAGAGTACAGTATAGTTAGTAGCAATAGCAGTTACGGTTAAGGTAACCTTCTTTGCTGGGAAGTCTGCAATAACCCATTCATATGTACCTGCAGAGGTTATTTCCCAAACAGAACCAGAATCTTTAGTTTCATAGGTATTAAGTAACTGTACGGATACAGGTTTAATATTTCCCTGATAATTCATATTTGCAGTTACCCTTACTTTGATTACTGGATTAGTACCTGTAATTACTAAATTATCTGGGTCTGTTCCTCCTTCTACCAAGTCGGCATATATGTGATAAGATTTAGTGTAATATTCTAAACCTATATCTACATAGGTAGTTACTGAAGTATCTCCTACACTTCGAAAGTAATATCTTTGGTCACCCTTTCTTGCATAGAAAATAGAACCACTTTCGTATTTCTTTGAGCTCCACTTATTCTCAGCTGGGTCATATCCAGTTACCTGATACCTTAAATCGGCATCATCATAATCTGATGTAACTATTACTCTAATAGGTACTTCGGTTATATGCCCAGTTACAATCTTTGCAGGACTGATAAGAGGTTCAGCTATAATTTTATAATTGTAAGCCAAATCAAATCCATAAGCAATCTTCCCAGATACATTGTATGGTAAGAATCTATCGAATAACTTATCAATTGATTGTTTGAAAGCTTTGAACTCTGGAGTGGGGGAAGTAAACCCATGACCGCTTATAGAAATACCTACCTCTATACATTGAGCACAACCATAAATCTTATCATAGTTGTATTTGTCGTACTGAGAATAATCGGTATCATATAAGGGGTCTACCTTTTCCCATTTATCCATCTCTCCATCGGTTGGGTCTGTAATTGTACAGGTTAGCCCATACATATTAAAAAGAATTTCGAAGAACTTTCTTGAGCCACGAATCTTAAGTAATGAGATTGAATACTTTAAGATAGTTCGAATCTGTTCATCACTTAAGTTGGGAACTCCCTTGTGTTCTCCGGTTCTAGCAAATGGTAATGCTCCCAAGAACTCCCAGAGGTAATTTAAATACCTCTGCTGAGTTTTATCGATATCGATTATATCTAGAATATTATCAATATCTTTAGTTATATCTTCTTGGAAATAGTTACCACAAATTTCTAGAAATCTTTCTAATATGCCCTTACCGTCGACTTTATAAGTATCTTGCTCTTTAAATTCGAAAGGTAAGAAATCAATTAGGTTTTTAAGATTTGTCATACGATTTCATTTACTTTAAGTGTTAACTGACTTGAGTCTTCGAATACCGGAATATTATAACCTGGGTCTGTATAATCCTTGTTGGGTTCTGCAATGGTTATGGTATATCTAAATCCGGATTGATAACCATTGTTCTGGATATCCAAGGCAAATACAAATCCATTTATAGTATCTCTAATCTGTGTAGTCTTACCCACTTGGCCATCATAAGAAAAGCCTCCCTTAACTGAACGTACTGTAAATTGAGTACCTGAAGAGAAAGAAATAAAGTAAGACATACTACCATTAGCCTCGTCTAATTGGAATTGACCAAGGATTAATTCCTTGTTACCATATATGGTAGTAGGCCATGGTTTAGTATAGAACTTCTTCAAGTGTAAATAATCTACTGATTCAAGATTATCTATGAGTGCATAGATATCGGAGATTCTTACGCTGCCACCAATGTCTGAGTTCTCCGGAGAATAAGCATTAAATAATGCACTAAGAATCTGTGATTGTATTTCTGAAGTTTTATAAGACTTCTTCCCAGTAACTTCTACATCCAAGATAATATTTACTTTACCTGCAGACTTAACGGTTAACCAAGTAGTAAGTGGTGAGTTCTGATGTAATACATCATATACTTTTTGAATAAGGTTAGAGTCAGCAGTAGCACCATTATCAGGAGATATATAAACGATTAGTTTTCTACCACATTCGTATTCTGCCTTTGCCTTACTAACCCCATCAACCAGTTTAGCTAAGTCTATGAAGTCCTGTTTGGTAATAGCTACTCCCATAGTCTTTACACTCAAAGGTATGTGTTCCTTGAGCATACTAAAATTCTCATAGGATGAACCTCCACCTGCAGCATAAGTATTAGATACAGTAGCATCTGTTACTGATGAAGATATAACTGAAGGTACAGAAGTAATCATACCAGATTTTACATTACCATTGATACCAGTAGTAAGGTAGAACTTAACCTCAGATATCTTGGCATTAGCTGCAGGCTTCTGTCCATATTTACCATCACCAAATAAGATATATGGATTTAAAGCTTCATCCATAGTAACCATGAAATGTTTATCGGTGGGTTTTGAATAAGCAAAGGTATTTACCAATACCCAAGATTCTCCACCAATCTTCATACTCATAGTTCCATGTTCGTAGTACTTACCATTAGGTAATGTACCCAGGGTAATAGTTACCCTTTCATCTGAAGGTATAACCATTCCATTTATCTGGCTTTCTGTATATAATTCATGTTGTACAACTGGAACTTTACAAGTAGTTACATTAGCATACCAAGTTACATCCCTAGAAGATAACCATTTGTTACCATTAGAATCTGTAAATAAAGTTCCAGAAGGTATAGTTAATTTAGCACCAATAGAATCTCCAGATACATCCCTGGATACTACCAAATCTACTGATGCTGCAATAGCACCTCTTGCATGATAATCTACCAAAGCTCCATGCCTAACTACTGAACTGTATTTACGAGCAGTAGGTAAGAAGGATTCCCTTGCCATATTATCAATGTAGTAGTGAAGAACTTCGGCAATTGCCGCAAACAATGAAAGGATAATGATTAATATATTTCCTTCCGAGTAATCAGTTACGAGTACATTGCCATCTTTGTCTTTGATATTCGTAAGTGATTCTATCAGCTTGGCCTTAATCTGTTGGTAAGACCTCTGATAAGGGTTGAGCCATTTATTAGTGATTCCCATATTAATAAGAGTTTAATGAATTTTCATTTTTATCATAGGTCAGGTACAGGTACTGACTAGTAGAAGTTTCATTAACTACATAATGAACTTCTATGTTTATTTTAGCACCTTGTCTAGAAACGGTGATACCCTTAAAGGTAATCCTTTGTTCCCATGCACCAATTGAGCTTTTAATAAACTCTTTAATAATAAAACTTAGGGCTTGTGTATTTGGCTCTTCTATACATTCCCATAGGCGATTCCCAAAGTTTTCCTGTCGAAATCGTTGTCCTATTAAATAATACATTATAGAGCTTATATTATTTCTTACCAAAGCCATATCACCATTAACAGGATACCAACCTGTTTCACCCTTTTCGTTTCTTGTAAGTTGAATAGGGAATATCATACCCTTTCCAACAATGTTAGTAAGATAGTTATCCATTAGTGTATACATTTAATGTCCTCATAATCTTCTTGTTTGAAAGTAGAGAACGGTTGACTTGCTTGAGTTACGGTAGGACCTGAAGAACCAGGTCCAGTAGTTACACCCGAGTGTACGTGAGAATTGAATAAAGTTCTTAGAGTTTCCAGTTCTTTAATGGTATTATTGAGTTTCTCGGTTAGTTCTTTGATATTAACTACTCCTTGATTCTCTCCCTTATTTAAGATTACTGTATCACCAGAACCTACACTTACATCTCCTTGTGCTTGAATAGAAATGTTTCCCTTAGCAGCAAGGCCTACATCTCCATTTATATAAACAGTTAGCTTTCCATTATCATCATCCAGTACCATTACATTACCTTCTGGAGTAATGATTCCCATTTTATTGGGACCATCCAAAGGGTCTGGTATTTGTTGTAAACCCCAACCATGGTATTCCCACAAGGGTTTAGTTGGGTCTCCGAATTCGAATGTAACAAATACTATGTCTCCAACTTTAGGAGCAAGGTACTTAAACCCATTATTGATAGAACCATGTTGACCTTTTGCATAAGCCCATGTAATGATTCCACCCATAACTTCTGGACAGCATACTTTAATACGGTTCATATGTTTCTCCGTATCATTATTATCTACCACTATGCCACGGTAGACAGAGTAGTATCTACCTAAACCTTCGATACCCTCTTCTGTTAATAACTTAGCTGTTGAGTACATTATTTCTTGTTGGATTTATATCGTTCATAAGCTTTCATTGCCCAATTAAACTCATCAAAGTTATACCTTTCTTTCATAGAAGGAGTAACCTTCGATTGGTCTGCCTTTATCACATTAGTCTTACCGTATACTGCTGTACCCTTTGAAGTTACTATTGTACCTTCTGTACGAACAGTACCTGCAGCAAGAGCCTGAGGGTCTTTAGCATTTATCTCATCATAATAGAACTTATTCTGTAAGAACTCTCCTGCACCTTTCTTATCGACAATCTTACCATCTTTCATATACCTTTCTACAAAGTATACTACTTCATTATAGGTAAAGTCATGTACGATATCTGAAGCATTAGAGGTGTTTTTCTTTTTCTTACCGAAATCGGTTTTAGCAGAATCCTTAGCATCATTACTTACAATGTCCTGAGTACTGAGTTGAGTCTTGGATGTAGTCTGTCCATCTCTAGCATTATTCTTAACCAAGTCTAATGTACAAAGATAACCTTGACCAGCATCCATTGAATGCTGTACTGATTTGATATACCAAAAACCTGACCATCTTTTACCCACATTCTCTAAGGAAATTACTTGAGAAGATTGCAATGAAGGTCTGCCAACTACTGTCATCTGACATACTAATTTTCTTTCAGATATCTTAAGACCACCATTAGCATTAGCATTCATTGCCCAAGTTACTTTATCTGCTCCACCATATCTACTAAATAAGTTATGATACAATTTGTAAATGGGTACTAAAAATGGTACCTTCTTCATTCTTCGTATCTTAACCTTAGCTTTAACCTTTCGAGTCATAGTAGGTGTAGTAACCCCATCTCCAGAATATTCTACCTTGTAGGTATCTGGGTATACTGTAATATATGGATTCTTTTCCATTGCGGATATACCTCTTTGAGATTGGTCATCTATCATCTTCTTCTCATAAGGATTACTTGAAAAAGTTCGGATATCTACCATGTGAGTTATGGTTCTACCTTCTGGGTCGTATTCCCGAGGGTCTACCCATTCTTCTGCAAGGTATTCCATTTTATACTCTCCAGTAAATAGATATCTTTCGTTTTCTAGTAATTGCCTAAGATTACTTTCTAACTCTTTGCCATTCTTAGAGTTCTTCAGGATTTGCTGAATAACCCTTTTCTTATCGTTCGGTAAATTGTTTACAGCTGTATTGATAGCTTCTCGATATTGCTCAGTACTTAGATTATCTAAAGCCTCTTGTTTACCAGCATTGTAAGCTACATAGGGTTTCTGAGAACCATATTCTTTCATTGCAGCATTATACTTCTGAGCTTTGGCTCCATACCTTTGTTCTGCTTCCATCTCAGCAGCAATGTTAGTAGTAGGATGACTACGATAATCTTCGTAAGGTACACTACCATAATTTACTACCATGGTATTATCTACCTGAGCCACAAAAGGTTTTAGTAAAGTTACTTCTTCCTTTTCTTTCTCTGGCTCGGTAATATCAGTTGAACCCACAATTAAACCTTTATCTTCTGGGTCTAAGGCTTGGGTTAATTGAGCCTTTACCCTTTTGGTTACTTTCTGAGTACTGAAGGATACTCTAAGTACTTCCCCATTCTCTGATTGATAAATGTAATTGTATTCCGGTTCTTCCTGAAACTTACGATTGTGTATGTATATTACACCATCCCGAGAATCTATATACCAGGGACCATTTGCATACCCTTTCATCTTTTGTTCTAATTGAACTAAGATGTTATTCCCTATTAATCCTAAGTCACTATCTATCAGAGACTTTAAATCACTTGGCATAGCTACTTGAGCTATTCCACTAAACCGGTTAGCGTAAAGTATCTTTCCAGTAGTAGTTCGACTTTGTTCTGTCGGGACCTGTAGTGACTCGTAAACTTTATTACTTATTACTTGTTTAGCCATTACTGAAATATTTCTATGATTACGCCTATATCATTGTTACACCCATTATCTAAGAAATTAGATAAACTGTGTTCTGATAAATCCGAATGAGTATAAGGTGGTTGGAATCTTAAATCTCCAACTGTATCTATACACTTAATCGTCACATGAGTACCAGTAGAATCGAATACACAATCCAAATCTCTAACCTTGATACTTCGTACTGGGCTAGAGATAAATTGACCATCTGGATATATGTATCCCCACTGAAGATAAATAATCGAGCTTTCCTGGAGGTCCTGGATATCTACGGTATCTGGGTCTCCAGTATCAAATGTAATGGTAGCTAAGTTCTCTTTCTCCTCATCATATTTGTAGCTCCAATTACTTATATAAGCGCCAAGAGGTATGCCAGTAATGGGATTCATTATAGGCATACCTCCAGAATTGAACAGAGCCATGTAAGGTGTTGCTGTTCCATTATAAAGTATTGGTTGATTGGGTTTTCTAGTTGCCGCCATACATAGGTATTCTTAAAATTTGATAAGGTTCTAATTCCTGAAAGGGGTTCAAGATATTATTAGCTTCGGCAATCAAATACCATTTACCAGAATCACCATAATAACGATGAGCAATGTTTTGTAAGGTTTCTCCATCCAATACTGTATGTTGCTTATCGTTATCGGTGTAAGGAACACTTGGGGGAGTTACCTCTAAAGAGTAATCTCCGTTATCGTACTTAAGAGCAATAGCTCCATCATAGGGACTTGCTCCTGTCATGTATTGATTTAAGTCTATCATATCTGTATCCCTTTCGTATTCTTTAAGTCATCCTCAGTTACAATATCTTGGTAAGATAAGTTATAAGCACTTACCCTTTTGAAGATTAATTCCTGAGTTGCAGCTGCAGGCAATAACTTTAAATCCTCAATGGTACATGACTTACCTGCTACTCGAGTCCTTGAAGCATTTCTAAAATTATTCAAGGTATAAGTTGCAGATGTAAGAATGTACTGATGATTATCAAATATACCAGAACTACCCCACTCGATTTTTAAAATCGGAGGGCTTGCTTGATAAGAGTTTGCCTTAGTCCACATTTCCAATAATCGGCATTTAGTAATTACCTCTTTTGGATTATCTGGGTCATTACAGAACCAAGATACATTGAATTGAATTATATCTTCACTACCAGTATAATGGTACATGGGAGTATTACGTCCCATTGATTTAATCGTTGCCCAAGTAGTTTCTCCTCGGAAATCAATTGAAGGTGGTCTGTTCTGAAGAGTGATATATTGATAGGGGCTAGCTGTAAGATTATAAATCACTACCTGATTCATGTTTCTTACTTCTGGCATTACCAAGAAGAGTTCTTTATTCTTCGTAACATTCTGGCCTTTAGCCGGGTCCATTTCTTCGTATCCAAATGGAACTCCACCTTCTATTTGATGTTTTAATTCCATTCGATATTGAGCCTGAATCCTTTGATTTAACTTAGGATTCTTTGAATTAGCTCTGGGTCCGAATGGGTTATTTGGGTCATATACTTTACCCTTATCTGCAGTATCTTTAGGCAAGGTTGAAGTTGCCCTATTGAGATAGATTCTGGCCCTCCAAAGTTTATTTAAAGGGCCAGTAAGAACTCCTGCAGAATCTCTGGTAAGGTCATTGTATTTTTCAACAACCCCACCTGCTATTTGATTTAATATTCTTGCCATGATTGTTTAGTTTAATCCCAATGATATACCAGTAAAATCCTGTTGACCACCAGGAGCAAAGTCTCCAGCTTCGTTTCCATCTACTGATATATTAATTCTTGAATCCTTGAATCCATCTCTGATTGCACCTCTAACTGCATCAATAAATGCTTGTTGGTTTCTGTCTTGAATAGAAGCTTTGGTTTCTTCTGAGTTTAATGCAGCAGTGTTATTATCTACAGAACTTGTAAGACCACCGATTACTTCGATTAATGCAGGAATAGCTATAGAAGCTAGTAGTCCCCAAGGCCCACCTAAGAATCCTAAAAGTCTACCACCAAGTAATCTAGCACCAAATCCCATAGCACCTTTCTTAGCAATCTGTTGGCCTGCAGTTTTAGTTACAGTAGAACCTACTGCTGCTCCAACCCCTGCTCCTGCAAGAGTACTCATTGAAGTAAATCTTCCTCTTGCATCTCTTGCTACTACAGTACCTTTTCGGGTTTTACCTATGGTACCTCCCATTGGTAATGCAAAGAATTTACCTGGAGCCATTTGCATAGCAGTCATTCTCATCATCATTGCTGAGATATTTCTCATGTGACCTTCAAGGATTGAAGCTTGAACATTAGTTCTTACCATACCTTCTGCCATACCATTAGTTTCTGAAGTAGCTAAAGCCTGGAAGGTACTAATCATCTTGATAGTACCCTGAATAAACTTAAATCCCTGATATAGAGTACCTACTACTGCACCAGTTGCAACTACCTTTACCAAGAATTTACCTGCCCAAGTTTCTTGTATACTGTTAATAATCTTTAGGATACCAGAACCCAATTTAAGTACTGGGCTAAAGACTTCAGCAAGTGTAGAACCTGCAGTTACAATAAAGTTCTCCCAGTTTGATTTAAACTGTTCGATAATACCTGCAGGAGTTTGTAATCTTTCTTGAGTTAAATTTTCTACTGTACTACTTGCACCTGCAACCTTATCCATAAGTTCAGTAAGCTTATTAGCTCCAGTCCAGTAATCCTGAAGTAAAGCTGAGGCAGCTCTTGTACCACGAACTCCAAAGATATTAAACAGAGCAGAGGAGATATCTATTCCTCGTTTACCTCTAAGTTTATCTCCCAATATAGATATAACCTTATCTAATCTCAAAAGATTACCCGAGGCATCTACTAGAGTTTTTGGGTCAATGCCTAAAGATTTTAGCATCTCACCACCTCCCTTTTTCTGCCCGGTTACGGAAAGTGTTAAATAGCGCATCATGTTTGCTAATGCAGTACCAGCTGATGAAGCTTGGATACCTTGATTACCAAGTACTCCAATGGCTGCAGCTGCATCACCCATACTGATTTTGGCATTTCTAAATTCTGCTCCTGAATATTGGAAAGATTGGGCAAGGTCTGTTAGAGAAATATTTGCAGAGGTTACTGCAGTTGCCAATTGGTCTACTACCTGAGTAGCATTCTGTGAAGGTATATTAAAGGTCTGCATGATGTTAGTCATCAAGTCAGCAACTCCACCTTTTTGACCAAGAGGCATACTGAAGATAGAAGCTAGCTTAGCTGCAGGGCCAATCATTCTTTCGATTTGCTCTACATTGTTACCAGCCATTGCCAAGTACCTTTCGCCTGATGCAATATCTGCAGCAGTAAGAGGAGTTACCTCATTGACTTCTTTGGCTACTTGCATTAGCCTTGCCTGTTGAGCAGCATTAGCTCCAGACATTTTAGAAGCTAAGAATACTTGGTCGTATACTCCTGCAGAATATTGGTAGGCCCTTGCCATACCACCAACCAATTCTTTTCCAAACTCAAAAGCATTAGAAGTTGACATTTGAATACCCCGATTCCAGGTATTCATATCGTTCATCATTGTTCTAAATGAGTTCGATATTCTGCCAGCCTCATTAGAGAATCGGTCTCTTAATACCATTGCAACACCGACCTCGACTAAGCTTCTTCTGTCTATCATTTTCTAGTTTTCTTTTTTAAGTTTTCATAATACTCATCGGCTATATCCTTAAATCTTTTCCTTTCTCGATACGGAAGACGCAAAAAGCTGAGATAGTCAATGGCTACCTCAGCTCTACATATATAAGTGAATGTACCTGGGTGGTCTACGCTTCCGTCAGGTAGAAAAAAGTCGGTGAAAGCATTATAGGATATTTATCAATTCTTCCAGGTATACTTGGATGTTCTACATCGGTGTTACCATCGAAGACTGGGTCATATTCAAATATTGTTTTACGAATCTCTGCAATGTCTCTTACTGAGAATAAATGGAAGCTTTCTACCTTTTCCCATTTACCATCAATCTGAAGATGTAAGTTCCTTGCAATCAATGCTGCATTACGAGTTTGTTTTTCTATTGGTAAAGTAACCAACATTCTTTCTCCTGCACCAGTAAGCAAATCAAATTTAACTACCTTACCTGAAGATAGAGTTACTTCATAATCGGTAAGCTTACCTTGTTCTGGATAATAAGGGATAGCGTTTGGTTTTTCGGCCAATTCCTTTTCTGTAGGAAATTCTCCATAGTTATCGAATAACATCTCGCTTAAGGATTGACCGTAAGTTTGTACTCCGCCTTCTTGGCCCCAATCATATTCAAATTCTACTTCATCACCAAGTGAGAAGATTCTTGATTGGAATAAGATACAGTATCTGTCATTCAAAGGGATACGGTCTGCATCCTCTACCGTTAATCTACGATTAGGAGTAAAGTCGGTATCAACTACAATTGCCTGAATGAACTTAGTAAGGTTCATAAGGTTTCTTACATCCATAGGATTAGATAAGATATCCTCATCTGCACCATTCTGTTCCCTGATTGAGAATTTATAACCTGATGGGGCTATAAACTCATGTGTTCTACAATTTAATTCCATGTTTAAATAAGTTATTTGGTTATACTTTAGTTCATAGTGTTCGCTGTAACAACAAGAAAGGGGTGAGCCCTTTCTAGGAATCCCACCCCTCCCACCTAAAAATCTTAGTGAAAATAGACTAAGCGTTTTTAATATTTATCTACAGTACCTACTGAGAATTCGATACTTTCGATAGTGTTTTCTGAAGCCATTCTGTCCAGGTCTAATCCTGTAATCTTACATGGCCATACCTCTTCGAAGAGGTGGGTGTTAAGTACGGAAACTCCATCTTCAGCAAGTTCATTTACGATTACATTTTCCCAGTATTGGCTTGGTACCAAACCTCCACCAGCAATCATATCTTGGCATGAATAAAGCCAATCATGAAGCCATGTATCTGAACCTGCAGTAGTTAAAAGTTTACCTACTACTAAGTTACCTACAGTAACTCTACCGGCAGTTTTAACGTCCCGGTTAACGTCTCCATGAGCAACCTGGTCAATCTCTACATCTGGCAAAGTACAAGTTTGGAACAGATAAGTATTGATTGGGTGCTTAGGGAATGTGATACTCCAAAGGAATTTCTTTCTTGGATTCTTTACTTTTGCTCCCATGTTTTCTTAATTTTATTCGTTAACGTCCTGAACAGATACGGACTTGGATGCCTGGTCAATATAGATGCCCATAGTGATTTCTTGCATCGGAACGATATCCTTGAATTTCAGGATTGCTTTGTATTTACCTTGACGAACATCGGCTTCATTGTTAACCGATAAGTCATTGTACGAGTTAGCGTCTTGGTCACCCATCCAGGTGTATTCAGACATGGCATCTTCATCTACCAAGTTATCCAGCATTGGTTTAACTTCTAGATAAATCTTATTCCAAGTGTTCCAGATATTTGGTTCTTCCAAATACTTTTCTAGAATAGGTCTAAGATTCTTTTTGAGATACAGATTCAATCTTACAATTGCAAGGAATCTTTCTGAATCCTGTTTTACCCGAGAAGAAAAACAATGCCACAGCAAAGTTTGTTTACCTTGGTTAGGAACATCTTTGATACAGATTATATTTGCATAATTCTGTGCTAACTCATTGAGTTCCTTAGTTCTTGAAGGAGAACCATAATTTGGGCATACTGGACCATTACCATCATAGATAATGCCCCGATTCATACCAGCAAATGATTTCCAAGGTCCAAACTGAGAAGCAGAAGCATCTCCTAATCCTGCAATGGTACCAAGAACATCTGAATCTACCAAGTTACCGTCGGCATTATAGTATTTAATACCACCACCAAAGTAAGCAACATACTTACTGTTACCTACAGTACCAAGGCAAGTCTGAATCCAAGTGATGATTGATTTCAAGTCTCTTGGTTGGTCACCCTGAGTATAGTGAGTAGTATATTTTGGTACTTCAATGTAGTAGGTATATTCTTGCAGTTCTTTAACCATATCTACTGCAGCCTTGTGTACTTTAAGTACATCAGCGGATGCTTCAAGATGTTGGTCAATGTGTGAACAGAAGATTTGATATACATCTACATAATCCTTAACGAATTCCAGAGAAGCAATCCATTCGTCTGCCGTAGGAGTACTACCGGCACTACCAATTGTACCATTCAATTTTACTCCATCGGCAGTGATAGCAGTACCATTGAGTTTAATATCAATTGGGTTTCTTGTCCCATCTACATCATCAGTTAACCATTTGATGAAGTTGTTCCAAGATTTGATGTTCTCTGTCTTTTCAGTTAATACCGGAACGATATATTCTGAGTTCTTTGCAAATGCACTCAGAGCAAGGTAATCTACAGAAGTATCATTGTTATCATCTGCAGTTTTGTAGGTTACTACTGGACCTTGTTCAAGTACCTGGCCATTAGCACTAATTACTTGATAGTAAACCGTGTTAGCCTGTTTGTAAATATTCACAGAGAAAGTTTCAGCACTACCAACTGGGTCTCCATATCCTTTAGTTACCAAACCAAAGCCAACAGCAACTGAACCAGAAGTAAACTTGAAAAGAGTAGAAGCCGTGGGTTCCTCTGGAGTTGCAGAAGCTACTACCGGAGAACCGTCTTCAGCAGCCTTAGGAGCAGATGCAGCTTTAGCTCTTGTTGCAGCAGATACTACACCTTTGGTTGCACCCTTACCAAGTACACGAATAATACGAAGCTTAGAACCACCATTGAAAGCCTTTTCGATGTTTGATACAGAACCATCTGGTACTATCTCAGAACCAAAGACTCTTTGGAATTGAGAGAAAGATTGGATAAGTTCTGATGGGTCATCGTATGGACCTTTAGTAGTTCTAGCCAATACACATGAAACTCCTAACATAGGAGTAGTTTGAAGAACGTTATCGTTCTTAAACTCGAAATTTACAGATGGTGAATTAGGCATATTTATACTAATTAAGTTAATTACTCATTTATTTAATACCCTCTAGTATTGAGCTATTTTACGTTAAGGTTAAGTAAATCTGACTCTTGTTTTTCGGTTAGTCCCATCAATACGGATATATCCTGAATTGGTACAAGTTCACCTTCTTCAGCAAGTCTCTCAGGTAATATACCATCCTTACAAGTATACTGATATACTTTTTCAAGTAGACCATGATTTTCGTCTGGGTGGTCATAGTAATTACCTATCTCTATATAAAGATTTCCGGTTGGTGCTACCTTACCATCTTCCCATTCTTCTAAGTTATTATAATAAGGTCTTACGTATCCACGAGAAGGTAATGCTTCATACATAATATTATGAAGCAACCTCATATCGGCTTGAGTATTAGATACCAGATGAATATCTAGAGTTGTATCTTTTGTTTCGTAGGGAAATTCTGATGCTTGGTAATTCCCACCCTCTAGTTTATCACCAATGATATATTTGTTCACACCTATATCACCATTATAGAACCCTTGTAGTTCAATGGTAATTCTAGGGCATGTCTTTGCACCCTTAACCTGATTGTTACCTATACCGTATATGGGAATGAATTTAGGCATAGCATCCTTATCTGCCTGAAATCTTTTCTCGTTCTCCTGTGATAAGGGTAGGTAGTCTTCTGGGTTAAGAGTTAAACCTTTTTTAAGTGCCGTTTGTAATAGACAGATATAAAAGGTTCTTTCTACGATTTCTTCTGTATTTACCATGATATCAAACTAGTTGTAACCTTAGTAAAGTATTGATTTGATAAGTACCACCATCATTAAATTGGCATTCCCAACTTGCAGAAAAAGCTTGAAAGTATATCCCAGCATTCTTCCTCATATGACTGGTTGCACTAAAACTTGCTTGATAATTATTAGCTATACTACCATAATCAGTAAACCAATAAGAAACAGCTATACCTCCATTATTGATTACTTTAGTTTCTCTAATAGAGGGTATTTTAAAAGGTAATATCTCTTCTGATACTTTAGTTCCCTCTATCAGTTTAGCTCTATATCCTGTAAAGGTAGCCCCAACTGAACCCTCCCAAGGATTTGTAATTTGGTCTTTGGGTACACTTAAAGTAATACCTGTTGGGTCTATTCGGTAAGAATAAGTTACTTCTCCAGCGGCTTGAGTTACAGTTACAGTTTTAGTTAGACCACCAACTTGCTTGATAGTTAGAATTCCACTGATAGCTTGTTCAGTAGTATTCTTAGAAGTAATGGATACCTCTAGAGTCTTTTCTTCATTATCAGTAAATCTTAGTCCAGCAGTAAATGGAGGTTCCTCTAGGAATTCTGCTGTAACTTCTACATTTTCCCAATCTCCTTGGGGTGTACCATTAATCATTTCCCTACGTTGAGAAGTGATTGCCAAAGTATCAGAGCCACCCTTACCCAATATGTTTATGGCTTCCTTATCTACTTCTAATTTGTATTCGTAGTTAAGGCTGCCTTTCTTTTGAATAAGATTTACAGTCTTAGGTACTCCATTAACTGTAATGGTAAGGATGGCTTTTTTATCTGCTTCTGTATCATTCACTTTTAACGGATGTACCATTACGAGTGCAGGACCAGTACCAGATGTTTTATCTGCTTCAAAATCTGCCATTACTTTGTATATTTTCTAAGTTCTTTTCTTAATTGATTTCGTATCTCTTTCTCTAAAACTACGTTTCCACCTGCTGCCTCGAAAGCAGGTTTCCATAAAGGACGAGGTGGAAGATTACCATCTCTACTACCATACTCCAACATGATAGCAATTTGGTTAAGTGTTTTTCGAGAAGTTCTACCAGAGTATGTTATCTTCCTTAATCCTGGAGGAAGACCAACAAAGGTTCTATCTTTCTGAGTTACCATTGTAACTGACCTTGCATATTGACCAGTAAGGTTTAATAAAGTATGTGCTCCATACTTCTTAAGTGTAGCAGTAGCATGAGGAGGCCAAGAAACTTTGGAACCAGGTGGAGGTAGACCATTATTTAAACTACGCCTTACTATACGAAGAAGTTGATTGCCAAACTTTCTAGTACCTAACTCGTATCCGAGCTTCATGATACTTGGAGTCTTGGCAATCAACCTCTCAGCCTGACGTTGTTTAACAGGGTCTACATAAATCTGAATATCACATAGATTATTCGAGAGGTTTATGTTAACCTTTCTGCTTGCCATCTTTATTCTTATTTAATCCCAACTCACTGGCAATCTTCATAAGAATATCTTGTTGCATGGATAACTTCTCTGCTACTTCGGTTTTAAAAGCCTCGAACTCTTCTTGCTTATAAGCCGGAGCTGGTTGTTGTTGAGGAGTTAGCATACCCTCGATTGTATGAAAGATATTATCACATTCAGTAACTACTGCCTCATATTTCTCTCGGTTATTGAGAATATTTACAGCAGTAGTCCTTTGGATATTTACTTCGTTTACGATATTGCGTAAGTCGGTAGTGTAATAAATTAATGCCATAGTATCGTATCTTTAAACTTTCTATAGACTCCTATGGATTTCCCCAGGCTATGTTAAGATATAGAATTGGAAGATTTGAATCCTTAGGTGTTAAGGTAATATTGGCAATACAATCTCCACTGTGACCATTATAAGTTTGTTTTAAAGTTACTTGGATTTGTATTCCTCCACCGTATTCGCCAGACTTACTAAGGATACTTGGAGTTAAGTAAAAATAACTTTCCATACCAACACTCATTACTATATTTAACTTATAATCTTGTTGAGAATAACCTACTGAAAGACCTGTATACTGGTTATTATCATAACTAATTTCTTTTACTTTTCTAATATTAGAAAGTCTAATTTTTAGAGGTTTACCATAAGTAGGTTTACCTACTGCATACATATCAATGGAGGCATTCGGTGAGGGTAAAGATATTCTAGCTCCTAAATATCCTTCGGGAGTATTCATACCACCACTACCAGTAGTATCTCCTCCATCTTTACTACTCCAACCAAATCCAATATTTACTATATCAGAAGCTCCATAAGAGTAGTAATTACCTAATTCACAATTTAGTAGTTCAGTTGCCACTGGGTTTTGGCTAACATAGGCATATAAAGCTTGTTTACCGTTACCAGGCTGTTCAAACCTAACTTGCTGGTTTCTTGCAGAATCTCCTTTGTTATTGGTTAATGCTTTAAAAGCCCAATTATAGGAGTTATCTGAGTTCTGTCCATTATCAATAACCTGCAACCAATCTTCAGAAGGTGGTATGAACGTAGGCTTAATATATTTCTTAGCAAACTCTACGTTATTCCTTCGTAAACTAGCATAAGATATAATATCCCTACTACCTGCACTACTACCATAGATATCACCCTCTAGAGTAATATTAGTAATGGTAGTAATGGTACTTCCTTCTTGTTTCCAACCAAATTCAAAAACTCTAGTATATGGTATTGGGTTTACTAGTAGGGTAATAGTGGGTACTGTCCCTACCTCTTTACCATTAATTACAACTTTATGGTTATATAAAGTTATGGTATAAGTACGAGGGTATTCGGCTAAGTTCTGTACAGAATTAGTAATACCTATAAAAGCATTTTCAGAATCCGATTGTAGAGTAGCAGATACCTGACCACTGGGTGAAACTATTGCCGAGTTGTTTTCAGCTATGACTCTAGAATCCCAAGAAGTAGGAGTACCCGCTACTCCATTGATAGAAGTATATTCTAGTATGTGTAAATCCATCCTTACAGAATTTTCCATACCCGTAGTACCTTCTAATTCAACTTCTGTTACGTTTTCTTCTACTGTACCATTACTATAGTTTGCAGTCCAAGATATTTCATACCGTGTAGAGATTGTTGCAGCATCTTGGGTAAATGCCCAACCATTTTCTACTTCAGCAGTACCATTATAAAACATTACACTACCAGACCGAGTTTGATTAGTAGTATTTTCTTTTACAGAAACCTCAAAATCATATTCATAATTGATAGGATTACCACCAATTAAATCTACAGAAGCCCAATCGGTAACGGTAGAATCCAAATCAAAATCAGGTTGAACAGCAACTTTACTCGTTACTTTACCATTGATTAAGGTTTCCCTATAAGATTGAAGTGTAACAGTTATACTCTGAGCTAAAGCCGAAAACATCCCATCTGGAATTGGTTCTACATAATTGATATAATCCCTAGTAGTAATACTTGCAGCTAATTGATTAAGGTTCAAAGTAAGCTGTTTACCAGAACCCCCCTGTTGTAATACTACTGTACCTCTTCGTATACTAGCTTCAGTATTTTCATATACGGGTATAGTAACATCATAATCTGCTCCTGAACCAGTAGTACTTGATACTTTAGTGGATAAAGTACCAGTCCAATTAGGTTTACTTATTACTGAAGTTTCTACCAAATTATAGGAAGACTTTTCTACTCCATTCACAACTTTATGTCTTCTAGATTTAATTACTGCCTTAGGAGTTGCTCCTGCAGCAGCTACAGAGGGAAAGTCCGTAGTTACTCCAAAGTAATAATTATAACTAACACTAGCACCTGCTTGAGTAGTTGCCATATCTACTTCCTTGCTACCATAGGTTAAAGTAAGACTTGCTCTACGAGAAGATTCAGAAGTATTTTCAGACAGAGTAATTCCTATATTATAACCATCTCCAGAAGCTTTGGTAATTTCTACATTGGTAATGTATGAAGATTTGGATTTTAGAGTTGGTGTAACATTATGCCAAGTAGAATCCTTACCATTAATTACATCATAATATCCCGACTTAACCAAACCAAAAATACTTCCTCCTACAGCAGGTGAATCACCAAAATTATCTACTACCTCAAGTACGCCCCTTGTAGATACTGTACCTGCGGCCTGACTACAAGTAATGGTTACGGTTTTGCCTGAACCCACCTGCTCATATACTACAGTACCAGTTCTTGCTTGGGTTGTGGTATTCTCTTTCATGGTAATAGCCACAGCAGCAGTAGCACTTTGTATTTCAGCAGAAGTAGATTTAACTTGGATATTAACACCTTCATGTGAACCTTCTACTAAAGAACCATTAATATATTTTTCACGATAACTACTAATTGTCCCAGATTTAGTTGTACCAAGGGCATCAAAGTTTAACGTTGGAGTAGAAGTAGTTAATGTATATCTCCATTCTACTAAATATTCACTTTGAGTTACCGTAACCTCTTTATAGACAGTATCCATAGTTGCCCTTACTACTACGCTTCTTTGATTTGCAGTTTTGTTTTCTGCTACCGTCAAAGTAGTACCAGATAAACTGAATCCGGTTACTGCAGTAGGTATACTAAGTGTAGGAATACCGGTAGCATCGGAAGCTGCATTGGTTGCACCTGAAGACCAATGATTAGTTCTGCTTGCCCTTGCACTTGCAGAGATTTGTGATGTACCACCTTGTTCGGTAAAGGTACTTGGGTTTGCAGAAATGGAAACTACCCATGTACCTTGACTAATATTGGTAATCTTATTCTCTGCCTGATATATATCGATTGAGGCACTACCAGATTTACCATTAAGAGTAACGGTTAATGTACGGCTTCCTAATTTAGTTCTAGCCTTTGCAGTTGTGCCAAGATTAGAACCAGAGATATTTTCAGACCATACTACTGAAGCTCCAGAACTTATAGTACTACCATCATTGGTTTTACCATTCCATCCCCAAAGTTGAGAATAGGTATAAGTAGGTGTAGCTGCAGTTCCTCCCGATGCAGGGATATCTGCAATGCTTCCTAAATATACAGTAGGTGTACCATAAGTTTTTACACCTGCTAATTGAGTAAATGTTACTGTAACTTTTTTACCAGATTCATTTTGAGTACTAGTAAATACTTGAGAACGGGAGTTTTCTGATTTATTCTCTAAAGCAGTATAGTGCTTCTCGTCATCCATAAATATCCAAGAGGGTAAGTCAGGAGATGAAAAACCTACATCTACACTAGTACCCACAGGTTTACCATTTATATACCTTTGCTTAAATGAATTATACCCTGCTATTGCGGGAGTTGCAGAACCTCCTAAAGCTGTATAATTTAGATTTGGATTCTGAACTGAAAAGGTATACTCCCAAGTTTCAACCCCTACATCCTGAGTAAATTGAACTGTTATCTGTTTACCTGACTCATTCTGAGTAAAGGTTAAACTTGCAGAACGTCGATTTAGAGTTGTATTTTCTGAAGCTTTATAACCTTCATCATAAACAATCCAGTCCGGATAAGTAGATTGGGTATAACCCACAGAAATAGTATCTCCGATAGCTACTCCATCTATCTGTTTTTGTTTAGTAGTACCTAAACCAAACCACCGAGGAGTAGAATACCCTCCCAAAACTGGGAAGTTTAAAACTGTGTTTACTACAGTAAAAGCATATCTATAGGTTACCTTATGAATATCAGAAAGTTGTACGGTTTCATTGTTTCCATAGGAACTGGCATTGGATATTTCCAAGCCAACGTAATTTTCTCCCGTTCCTGTAGGAGAGAGTGCCAACAATTCAGCCTTGGTAGGGCATTCGTTTGAATCCTTACCAAGGCCTACTTTAGTTTTGACAGCACTCCATGTTGCTATCTCACCCATATTAATCTAAGTTTGTGAACAAAAGTTTTTCTCTTAATTCGTCAATCTCAGCTTTCAGAAGTTTGATACCTTCGATTGCCAATACCGACATCTTAGAATAATCTACCTCTTTAACCAGGATATAAGTTTCTCCATCCTTTTCTACCTTTTCAAAGGCTTCAGGATTAGGAACTGTTTCGGGTTTAACCGCATTCTCAGAAACTAATTCTGGGAAATGTTTTTCGATTGTCTGAGCAATTGTACCTATATCATGATTACCTCGAATCATAAATGAATCCGTAGGTATAGAGCAGATTTCATCGAGAGTATGTTCCAATGGTTTAATGAAAGTCTTAAGTCTTTCGTCAGATTCTTTCCATAAACCAGAAGGAGCAGATACCTTCTTAAAGATAATCTCAGCAGTAGTACCCAATCCCAACTGGTCTCTTGTTACTCCATGAGGATTACTCATGTTCTGCATGTGAGTAGTAAGATTGGTTTGAGCATTGGTACCTGCAGCCTTGGCATCTGCAATAGCCGTAGCTTGAGCAGTAGATACTGGTTTATCTGCATCTGATGTATTGTTAACATTACCCAATCCCACTTGAACTTTAGTTACTCCATGAGGGTTAGATTTATTACCAATATGGGAATCTACTTTGGCATTTACAGTAGTATCTGCCTGAGCTCTTGTGGCAGCTTCATCTGAAATTAACTTCTCTACTCTTGTAATCTCACCTTTTCTGTCATTGACTTCTTTAGTGATATTATTCTGAAGAGTAGTATCTGCACCTCTTAATTCTTCAGCAACTAATTCAACTGCAGCTTCAAGGTCAGTTCTTACTTGAGTATCTGCAGCTTTTCTATCTGATACCTCTTTATTGATAGCAGTAGTGAGTTCTGTTTTAGCAGCAGCTATTGCAGAATTTCTATCTACTACCTCTTGAGCAATATCATCAGCCAATTCTCCTTGCAAAGCATTAATAGCCTTAGTTCTTGCTGTAACCTCATCTGAGATTTGTTTTGGTAAAGTAGTATCAAGCTTAACCTTATCTGCAGCAGCCATAACACCAGCTTTAGCAGATGATGCAGTAGGAATTTGTAATCCTTGGATACCAGTACCATCTGCCCTTTCATAATTTATGGCAGCTTTAGAGGCATCTGTAACAATTGAGATTAATCGTATAGGATTAAAAGCCATAAGAGCATTAAGATTGTCTGTAGTAGTCTTACCCTTAGCTCCATCATAAGCAGTACCGGTAATCTCTCCAATTACTACTCCACCAGAAACAATCAGAGACCAAGTAGTACCAGTCCATCTAAATTGATAACCAGGTTCTCCAGTAGTTACATTCTGATAAATCTTTCCTGCTTCTCCAGTTATTGGTGTATTATGGTCAGCATCTGCAAAGAGAGCGATATTAGAAAGATCTCCAGTAGGAGACTTATCGTAGGTTGCATATACATCAATTACGTCATCTACATAAGAAGGTAATTGAGCTGCGGGTACCTTACCGTCTGAACCCAAAGAAGCTAGACCATTGGCCTGACCCTTGGTTGCCTTAAAAGTATCAAGGTCATCCCGAACTTCCTGAATACTATCAGTTAGTTCAGTTTTCAATGCAGTATCAGCTGTGGTTCTGTCTTGGATTTCTTTATCAATCTTTGCACCCAATGCAGTATCAGCTGAACCTCTATCGGTTATCTCTTTATCTACTTTTGAGCTCAATGTGTCCAGCTGAGTTTTCAGAGAATCATTGCCCTCAACTCTTTCTTTATTGATTTCAGATTGATACTTCCCAAGCTCTTTATCCCAAGCTTGGTCAGTATTTACAATCTTAGGGTCTGTGGTAGCATTTACCAAAGTACCATATATAGGAATTTCTGCCATAGTTATAAGTTTTTATCCGATTACAAAATTGAAATTACCAGCTTTTAAAGCTCCTTCAGTACGGTAGCATTTGTATGAACCTTTACCTTTTACAGTTACTGTAGCTGCAGCAGCCATAGGAACTCCAAATCCAGAAGAAGTTACCTTAGTTATACTGAAGTTAGAAGGTACGCATAACCATACATATTCTCCTTCAGCAATTCCCGTCATGTTATAAGTTCCGTTAGGAGAACTCTTTATTGCCTGTTTGGTAAGACCCAAAACATCTTCACCGGTTAATGCTGCCTTAGCAGAATGTCCAAAGTACATAGGATAGTAAGCATTTACGTTAGCAGTTGCTGTTTTAGTTACACCCTTGCTTGTAATACTTAAAGTATAAGTAGTACGGTCATCCTCAGTATTAAGGGTATCCTTAATATTTAAGCTAGCAATTGGTGTACTGTTTATAACAGTAGTTCCTCTTTTAACTGATAAAGTTTCTGGAACAAGCGGTTTACTGTTGAATAGGTTATTACCACGAATAGTAATATCTGCATCAACTCCTTTCTCAATAATTGTAGGACTTACCGAAAAGCCAGAGATTTGGGTAAACTGAGTATATAATACTTCCCAAACCTCATCATGTCTACCGTCGGCAATTTGCTTATCCAATTCCTTCATGCCATCTACAATGTTTGAGGATTCTGAAAGGTAATTGGTATCTTCCAGAGAAGGCAATGCCAAGGCCTCTGTAAGACCCACTGCAGTTTTTACCTTAGTAATCTTATCATCGGCATCTGCCTTATCTACTTCGATACGTTTCTGTACTTTACCGAATGCGGCTGAAGCAGTATCTGTTGCCTTTACATCCAAGTCTGTAGGAGTAGTACCTGCATTCTTTTCATAGCCATCCAACTTAATGTCGGTACCATTCAATACTGGATTTGAATCCAAACGATGAGTATTGATAGTATGAGCATTGGTAGCATCGATATTATCCTGCAAAGTCTTATCAGCTGCCTTTCTTTCAGTTTCTTCAGCATCGATATTATCCTGCAAAGTCTTATCAGCTGCCTTTCTTTCAGTTTCTTCAGCATCGATATTATCCTGCAAAGTCTTATCAGCTGCCTTTCTTTCAGTTTCTTCAGTATCAATACGAGTACCCAATGCCGTATCTGCATTAACTCGGTCAGTAGTTTCCGTATCGATACGGGCATTTAGCCTAGAATCTTCTGCCTCTCTTGCCCGAGCTTCTTTGTCGATATTATCCTGCAAAGTCTTATCAGCTGCCTTTCTTTCTGAAGTTTCCGTATCGATACGAACTCCTAGTGCAGTATCAGCAGCAACTCTTGCAGCTTCTTCTGCATCCAAAGCATCTTGAAGAGCCTTATCAGCAGCTTTTCTTTCTTCCCTTTCTGTTCCCAAGTCTGCAGTATTCTGGTCAATTTTACCTTCCAACCGAATATCTTCTGCCTTACGAGCAGCAATCTCGGTTTCGAGTAAGGCCTTAACTTCCAAGTAAGAACCAGAAATATTATTCTGAATACCCTGAATCAATTCCAGGTTTCTTTGGATATTAGCCGCATTCTGAGTGATAAGAGCATCTTGGTTATTTGCTCTTGCCAACAATTCAGTACGAGTTTCAGTAACATAAGTTCTTAAGTCTTCTACTGTCTTGGTCAGAGTAGTACTTAGAGTAGTAAGCTTGGCATCTAAAGCAGCATCACCTTCAACTCGTTTTTCGGTTTCTGTCTCAATCTTCGTAGTTAACTCATTTAACTTCTGAGTCATAGTTGTTGCGAAGTTTGGGTCATCACCAAGAGCTTTGGCAATTTCCTCAAGTGTATCCAATACACCAGGAGCAGAACCAATGATTTTCTGGATTGCAGCTTCTACCTCAGCCTCTGTTTGGAATCCTGAATCATTCAGAAGTTCAGAAACTTTAGTAATATAGTTAGCATGTTCTTCAATACCGTTCAATTTGTTCAGAAGAACATCAGTAAAGTCATTTGAAGAAAGTACCTTGCCATCTACTTTATCTACCTTCTTAGATTCAAGACCTTGGATAGCAGTTGTACGGTCTGAGATTTCCTGAGCAATCTTATTATCTAATAAGGTATCAGCATTGGTACGGTCAGCAACTTCTTTATCAATATTTACCTGAAGAGCAGTATCTCCGGCTAAACGAATATTAGCTTCATCTGAAATATCTTTAGATAAACCGTTTACTTCGTCTTTATGATTTGCTATTGCAGTATCCAAATTGGCCTGTATAGCATTCTCTCTAGCGGTTGCTCGGTCTTTCTCAGTATTGATTGCTACCGTGTTAGCTTCTACCTTTGCTTTGACTTCATTTAAACCTGCAGTAGAACCAGTCTCCAAAGAATCAATTCGGTCACTTAAAGTTTTATCTGCTGCTTCCCGGTCCTTAACTTCTTGAGTAACCTCACCTTCTACTCGAGTAATCTCGGATGAAGTCTGTTGGCTTAAGTTAGATATCTGACTTTCAATCTTAGTTTCAAGTGCAGTATCTGCAGACTTACGGTCTCCAATTTCCTTATCCAGGTTTACTTGAAGGATTTGGTCTGCTGCCTTTCTTTCAGCTGTTTCTGTACCCAAAGCAATGTTGGTAGTATCAATACGAGAACTCAGATTACTGTCGCCATTAGTACGGTCCACAATTTCCTCATTAACCATGTCCTTAACTTCTTTGTAGTTATCGGCAATGGTTTTATTCATGGCAGTGATTGCCTCAGAGTTCTTTGTGATATTTGCTTGGTTAGTAGCAATAGCCGTAGTATTAGCATTTACCTGAGCAGTCAATTCGTTCTTAACCGTATTGATAGCATCCTGCATTGACAAAGCCAAATCCGAAACTCTCTGAGTAAGAGCAGCAATATTATCGGTATGGGTTTTATCTGCTTCCTTTCTATCTACGGTTTCTTTATCAATATTTGCCTGCAAGATTGCATCGGCATCTTTACGGTCTTGGATTTCTTTTGCCAAGTTATCCTTAACTACCTGAAGAGCAGTATCTCCGATTGCAGCAGAGTTATCTACATACTCCTTAAGTTCTTCCTTAAGAGCAGCATCAGCTTCCTTACGTTCAGCTATCTCAGTATCGATATTTCCTTGGAGAGCAGTATCTGCAGCAGTTCTGTCTTCGATTTCTTGATTTACCTTCTCTGTGATTGCTGCCAACTTCTTAGTGATAGTTGAAGCAAAATTAGGGTCATCTCCTAATGCTTTAGCAATCTCTTCCAGAGTATCAAGTACTTCTGGTGCAGAACCAATAATCTTTTCAATTGCTGCCTCTACTTCTGCTTCAGTCTGATAACCGGCATCATTTGCCAATTGTGATACCAAGGTAATGTAATTAGCATGTTCCTCGATTCCATTCAATTTGGCAAGCAAGAGATCTGTAAAGTCATTCTTAGTTAAAGAATAACCTTCTCTTTTATCTACCTTCTTGGAATTAAGGTCAGCATCTGCAGCAATACGGGCTTCCTTCTCTGCTTCAATTGCAGCAAGTACATCAGACTTATCACCATCAGTCTTTTCACTTAGGGCAGTTATCTTCTGGTCAAGGATTTGGTCCTGAGCAGTACGAGTTGCAGCTTCAGAATTAATATTAGTCTGAAGAACCTGGTCTGCAGATTCCCGAGCTTGAACCTCTTTATCAATGTTTACCTGGAGGGTATTATCTGCATTGGTACGGTCAGCAACCTCTTTGGTAATTGAATTCTGAAGAGTTTCATCGGCAGCTTTACGATTTACTACCTCATCAGAAAGTTTACTTTCTAAGGCAGCATCACCAGTTTGACGATTAGTGATTTCTTCAGTGAGTTTCAACTGAATGTTTGCATCTGCATTTGCTCTCAATTGGGCTTCTGCAGCAATGTCTTGTTTGAGCTCTGCCTTATCATTGATATGCAATGTATTCAGTTGGTGAATACTTTCTGATAAAGCATCGTCAGCCGTTTTACGAAGCTCAGCTTCTTTATCTACCAAGTCTTTAGCATAAGCCTTAGCTTCTGCCAATGAACCAGTAGTTTCATTTCTTAGGTCTGCAATGTCAGCAGTATTCTTATCGACTTTTGCTTCTACTTTATCTATCTTATTGATAAGGTTAGTAACTGCAGTGTCGATTTTATCATTAAGTAAATCCACTGCCTTGATGAAATTAGAGTTAACCTCACTAATTTGGGTACTCAGTTTCCCTTCCTCCTCCTTAGCTCGGTTAACTTCATCTGTCAGTGCATTACGTAAATCCGTTAATTTGTTGGTAATTGTAGTAGCAAAGTTCGGGTCATTTCCCAATGCTTCTGCCAATTCCTTTAATGTATCAAGTGCATCATCAGCACCATCAATCAAATCACTGATAGCTTGTCTTACCTGTTCTTCAGTTTGGAACTTAGTATCATTCTCCAACTGAGAAAGCTTAGTGATGTAGTTTGCTCTTTCCTCAATGCCTTCCAGTTTCTCTTTGAGTTTATCCGTGAAGTCATTTTTAGATAGGTCGTATCCTTCTCTCTTATCTACCTTATTGGCAATAGAAAGAACGAATGCCCAGAACTCATTAATAGTTCCAGCAAACCCAGCCTTTACGAAGTCATCAAAATAACCTTGTAAAAGTCTTTGGTCAATTTCTTCATTTGTGTAATACTTACTTACGTACATATTGTTATTATTTTAAGGATTGATTACTTGCTTACCACAGAAGAAGTCAGAATTCTTATCTCTGAATGGTTCTCCTTCTTTTCCACAGAAGGCATTCATTGGAATATCTGGATGTTCTGGGTCTGGGTCTCCCCCGTCTTCAATATCACCCCTGATTATTGCATAATCTGGAAGTTGATTGATACGGAATTTTATCACCTGGCCAATACCCGGATGAGGTATTATCTTATCCCAAACTTCTCCAAAGTAATCTTGAAAGCAAGTAACAAACTTACCTCCAGTCATAGACTGAAATGTAGTAACGTCTAAATTACTTTTCTTACTTTCAATATGTACTCCAGATGTACCGTTCAAGACAATCAGGTTACTGTCAAACCAAATACCGTTTCCGGTATTAATTGGTTTCCATCGTAACATTAACATCTTTGCCATATACTTTTCAATTTTATTCTACGAATTGTATTTTGGTATCTCGGTCCCTTTTTAGGATAACCATGAAGACTAATGCTTCATCCTTGGCCTGAGCAACTTGTGTATCTCCAGAAGGTTTATAAGTAATACCATTAATTACGAACCTATCTTCAGACCAGTTAAAATCCCAATAGCCTTCTGGAGTTAAATGTCCCAGTTGTTCTATATATGATTTAGTAACCAGTATTGATAAATTCTCATCATCGAGTTCTCCAGTTACTGTTGCCTTATTAATAGGCCAGTTTCTGAAGGCATTGTAATAACATAATGCCTCGATTGGTATATTATAATATTTAGGGATTTCATCTTCTCCATGACTTAGGAGTTGATTTACATTCTTTGCCCAAGTTATAGTTTGCCTACCAGCATCTATATCCAAGAAATCATTTATAATCTTCTTGTATCTATCCCAAGACCGGTTCTTAACCAATCTATGAGGAGTCTTGGTCATCGTTTTCTAATTAAGGTTCTACCATTACGTTTTACTGGAGAGCTGGGGTTTGGCCCATCTATTAATCCAGGTCTTCTTCTGTCTACTACTCTTGGAACTACTACATGACTTGCTTGGTCACAGAATGGTAAGTAGATTTCCAATCGTCCAGCTAACATACAAAGGTTTTTTCTTAACTCGTCTATGATACCACCAGGTTGCATTGCTTGAGAAAATGTTTTCCATAGGGAAGATGTTGCATCGGCAAGTGTATCATAGTACTGTACTTCAGTAGGCCCAGTTGTGATTTGTTTGATTCTATCACCTCGAGCTTGTTCCGGTTTAGAAGAACCATCACCAACTTGTTCTTTGGTTGAAGTAAGTTGACTTAGGTATTCTCCTGTACTTGTTAATAAATTAAGGAGCTTAACATTGAGATAATCCCATGCTGCCAATTCCATAATTAATTGGTTTTCTAGAGCTTCATACATTAACTCATCATTATATTTATCCAGTGGGATAATATGATTTACTAGCGGTTGGATATATAACTGCCATTTAGTTATGTACATTGCTTTCTCTTCTAATGACATACCATCTGAGATTTCTGAAGGAATGTAATAATTGATTAGGTTATATATACTATCAGTTAATGTAGTTTTGGACTCGGTATTTACAATTAGGGTTTTAGTTGCATTTAAGTTAAGTCCTTCGGAGTTCGTTATGTTCAACGCTACTGTATAGAATCCGGACTTTTCATAAGTATAAGTAGGTTGTTTAACATCATAAACGGACCCCTTATCATCACCAAAGTCCCAGTCAAAAATGGCCTTGGCTGGGACTTTGGTTAATACTCTAAATGAAACTTCCAGACCATTCGCAATAGCTACAAAGTCTAGATTGTCCATGGTATCTTATTTTTTAGATTCTTCGAACTCTTCCAACAGAACCTGAATCAGAGTTTCAACTGTATCACCTTTGTCGGCAACAATTTCGTGACGAGCAGCGATAAGGGTTGCTTCTTCGAGAGTATAGGCTTTGGCAATCTTTTTGATTTCCATACCCTTTTCGAACTGAGCATTCAGTTTCTTTTCCAACTTATCTATATCCTCATTGGAGTATTTGTCGGTAGCTTTCTTATCAAGAACCAAACGAAGGTGACCTGAATTCAAAGCCATCTGAATCTTTTTGGTTCTGTATTGACGAGCACTCAATTCTTTTTCTTCTCCTCTACAAATTGTAATACCTGTAGATTGGTCATGGAAGCTGTAAGCTTTAGCACCTACAGTTACTTTATATTTATTATCCATATTACTAAGTTTTTAGATGTTTAAAATTAGGGGCAGGTCCTCGCAAAACCTACCCCATCAAGAAATGGAATTATTTGTAAAATAAACCAGGTGTAGTATTACTCAAGGTTAACCAAGAGATATGGGTCAATGTTCATGAATTCAGGGAATCCGAACTCCGTGAACTTCTTCTCTGCAGACAGAATCAATGCAGCATCCTGATACATCTTAGAGAAGCCTGTAGTCAGAGTAGCATAGATTGCCTGAGTCTGATTTGATACGATTCTTTCTGATTCAAGCATCAACTGTTTTGCAGTCAGCTTAATCAAGGCAGCAGTTGTATCAATCAACAGCAAGCCTTGGTCAGGTGTACCCGGGTGAATATAAAAGTTAGCATTCTTAGGTACAGGAGACTTCACATTCAGTGTAGCTTCAGTTGTACCAGAATGACGTTCTTTGAATTCCGGCAAGTTCAGCATTTCAATTGCTTGGTCTTCACCACCAATCATAGTAGTAAAGTTACGTCCCATACGAGCAGCTCTTACCCAGATATGCAGCAAATCTTTGTAAGTGATACCATTCGTAGTTTCATATACACCGATAACCGGAGCAGATTCTGAACCATCAGGTTTGTTACCGTTGATAACAACATCCATTGCCAGAGTATCCATTGCATAACCAAGCTGAACACCGAAGTCACGAAGGTAGATTGCCAATACATCCAGAGATACGTAGTTACGAACTTCATCAGTAAGTTTGAATCCCTTACCAATTTTGAAGAGACTTACTGATTTCTGTCCAAAGCTTACATCTCCCAATGGGATAGTTTCTGCTTCGTTAACCTTTGCAGGTGCAGCATCGGACATATTAATCATCGGCATGATTGCGCTAAGACCACTAATTGACTGGTCAGATGCAATAATCTCCGGATAGAACGGAGCTTGACGCATACCAAGAGTGATAGCAGAACGAATGATTTCCGGAACAATCCAACGAACATCTTGCTGAGGCATCGTGAAGATGTTTTCCATTGTGTCGATTTTCGGATTGATATCCAACTTCTCGAACAATTCATCTTGGGTAATACCCCATTTACCAGTGGTAAGTTCACCTAATGTGATGTCCACAGGTTTTTTGTTCTGTGAACCTTGACGGTAAGCATCCAACTGCTGTACCATTTGAGGAAGTTCTTTTGCGAAGTCTTCTCTCTTCAATTTTGAAATATCAACTTTTTCCATGTTTCTTCTTCTCTTATATAATAAGTACTTGAATTACCTCGTTTGCCTCATCTGCAGGTGTGATGGCAATGAAAGGTGTAGCATTTGTTGACTGGTTTGCTTTTACAAATCGGCCGTTCAGTAAGTCACCAGAGGGAACTACATATCCTGCTTTTAAGTCAGCAGCATTAGATACCCAGTTACAAATTATGTAACCTTCCACAGCAACAGTTACCTCTACTGGGAATTTGTTTTGTGCTTGGTAAGCAGGATTTACATTGTCGGTTACTGCCACTCCGATATATACCTGAGTAGGTTCAGTGTAAGGTTCAATTAAACCGTCTTCTCCAAGAGCTACCGGCATACCTTGCAAAATTGTTTCACCATCTTTTACACAGAAAGCTTGGTGCAATTTGTGTGATTCACTTTTGTAAATCACCGCTCTTGGGGTCTTTTCCCCAAACAGCGTCATTGGCTGGTCTTTGTTTACGATTTTAGTCATAACAGTGATATTTATCGATTATTACTTGAATTTCTTCTTATACAAGTCTTCGAGGGTTTCCGAAGTAGACTTGGCTTCTGCATTTGAAGTAGTTGCAGGTTTCTGAGTTCCAGTCTTTTCATCAGTCTCTGCAACAGAAGAAGCACGGCTTACATCATGAGAACCACAGCTTGCACATACCATTGGGAATTTTTCTTCCAGACGACTCTGATAATCCTTAGTTAAGGAGATGAGAGTAACGATGCCAGTAGTTTCGGCATTCAACATTGTAACAATAGTTTCATCGGCTTTGTCACCCATCAACTTCTTGTAAGTAGTAACAGCATTTTCACGGAGAGAAGCAATGTGATTCTTTCCTACAGTTGCCATTTCCTTCAAGTTTGCAACTTCTGCATTCAGGTTGGTAATCTGTTCTGTAAGAGAAGATTTCTCTGTAGTAAGATTATCTACCGTTGTCTGAAGACTGTTTTTGGATGATACCAAGCTTTGAATACAAGAAATAACTTCTTCCTGAGTCATTTCTTTGCCTTCTGCCAGAGATAACATGTTATCTCCGAAAAGCTTTTCTAAAAATTCTTGCAATTCTTTGTTCATATTTTCTTTATTAGGATTATGATTTTCTTGGGTACCATTATCATTAAAAGAATCTGGAGTATTGTCCTTTTCTTGGAATGAGTTGAAGTCCGTTTTGTAGTCAGTAAAGAAGTACTGTTTGGACTTGTCATCCCGATATTCCTCATAAGAAGACCAGGTTCTTTTTGCAAAGGTTGGATTAATGATTTTACCATCTTCACCAATCTTTTGAGCAAATGAATCAGCTCCATGAGATACCAGGGATGTTTCCATATATCGAACTACCTCAGTAACTATTCTACGAACCATTTCACCTTTAGAGTCATAAGTACCAAGTTTTTGATAGAATTCACCATCTTCCATTCCTGGGTGTGATTTATCCCACTTAAACTGTACTGTTACCGAGTTACTATGAATTGAAGGAGGTTCCATGAGAATACCTCTAGCAATTCTTGGGTTAGCTTTACCATCAATCTTCAAAATACCGTTGATACCTGCAGGTATAGTAAAGCTTCCATCCTTATAAGACTCCTGCCACATTACTTGAGATACAGCTCCAATTGCATTACCAATATTTGTTTCATGGTCGCAATTTACTGTTTGCCCGAGTAACAGTTTCATGGAAGCCTTAAGTACTCCATTCTGACCAAAGTCAGTAGGATTCCAGTTCTTGGATACAATCGTTTCAGAAAGTAACCTAAACATTGGTTCTATGAACTCTTCGTCCTTCGGAGTAAGTTCCGATTTATCAAGGTTTGGATAATAGGTATTATAATCTATATCTCCTCCCCAAAATCCAAATTGAGCAATGGTATCCGGTGTCGGAGTCTTCCATTTGTAATAATTCTCTGAGAAAGCCTGGGCTCCAACTGCTTCTGGGATATACCCAGCCATAATGGTATGACCCTGGCCAATCACCATTGAATCAAGATGCTCTTTGTTTCTTTTAGTAAATTTACTCATCTTGCTTTTGTATTTTGGTCTCCACGAGATGGAGCCGGATTAGTTTTATCTCTTGACCTACGAGCAGATTGATTTTTATCATCTTGCCTTTGCTTCTTCTTAGTTCCTTCTTGAGGGTCTAAGTTACCGCCTTTAGCAAATTGGTCCTCAAGTGAAACTCTTGGTTCATTCTCATCAGGAGAATCATAACCCATTGCCCAAGCATATTGGTCTTGGCTAATGATACCAGCCTTATATAATAAATCCAGGTTTTGGATTTTATACTGAAGACCTTGTTGAACCTTAACTTCATCAGAGATAGTTGAAGTTCCCCATGATATCTTTATTCCCTTATTATCAAAGCCTGCCAGACGCAGTTCTAGAGAATAAAGAAAATCCAATACATAAGTTACAAGCATTTGGATATTTTTTAACTGGCTGATTAATTTAGACAGCATTATACCCGTTGCTCCCTCTCCCGTTGTTGAACTAACTCCAATAAGGTTTCCATTAACTCCCAAACCATTTGCAACTGATTGCTGATTCATGTTCCAGGGTTTCTCAATATTACCAAGCTCCTTGGTAGTTGAATTGAGTTTAAACTCATGGTCATCAATATAACCCGTTACTATTCCGTCCTTCATGCCATTACGAAGATTTCTTTTCAAATCCTTTAGTGTACGTTCAAGACGATTCTGGTAAGCTTGTAAGCTTTCATTAGGATTCTGGTCTGGTTTAGTCATCTTAGCTTCCAAGAATCCTACCATACCAACCATCTCCATTATGTGTTTGAAGTTAACCTTCATATCATGTTGACCTTTTAATGAATCCAATGCTGCCATAAAAGGAGGAATCCCATAAGGTTCATCAGTATCATTAAACATACCAGCATACACATAAGTTTCTGGATTTAATTTGATATAATCTTGGTGCTTTACAAAGTAATTCTTATTCCTCTGGTAAGGAGAATATACTCCATTGTTCTCTCTTTTGAAAACAATGTTCTCAGGTCTAAGGAATAAGACTGTGTCCAAACCATCTAGCATATCATTAGGAACTCCTTCAACGGATATAGCTCCACTAACAAGGCATTGTACAATCATCTTATTAACTAGACCATCTATACCAGCAGTATACCTAGACCATTTCTTAGTAGCTTCAGTAAGATGTTTTCTCATCTTATCTGCTTCGGCATCTGAATTATTTGGGAATGTTACCGTATGACCTGTGTTTGCCAACTTAAACATATCCTGCAAAGCAATGCCCATATCCGGATTTACCTTATATAAATCACGAATCAAAGGGATTACTTCAACACGAAAAGAAGGGTCTACCATTATGGTCATCCCTTTCAGAGTACTGAGTAAAGAGTTATCTTCATCTACTGATACTCTACCAGGAGATATAGCAGCAGCTTTTGGCTTGCTTGGCTCCTTGTTTGATTCAGGAGGTGGGTCTTTCTTTCTACCCCAACTCCAATTAAAATTGAGCTTTTTCATTTCGGTTGTATTATTACGTTAGTTTTTCCTTTTCTTATGTGATTACAGATTGCTTTACCGAATATAGAGTCATCTGCATATACATCCCCCTCTAGGTCTACATCTACTGTAGAATTATTAGCTCTATGCTTACCCATTGCAACTGGCCTACCTAAACCATCATATATGAAGGTATATGCTTCTTGAACAAAGAAAGGGTCTTTAACAGTAATATTATCTTCTCGAATATCCTGTTCAAGTCCCTCTACAATAACAGAACGGTTCTTTTGTGTAGTTAACCATCCTGGAGATTTATCTACCTCAGGTCTAGATTTACCTTTCTTCTTAAGCATTTTCTGATAATAATACAGTTTAGGATAACCTTCAGTTTGAAGAGCAGAAGTTACTGCTAATCCAACATCATTGGATTCTGGAGCAATGGTAGCAAAGTTAAACAAATGCCCTGTATCTCCAAGTAACCTTGCATACTTATCTACTGAAAGTCTACCTTTGAATACTGCTTGTTCTTCTCCTTGTTTATCCATGCAAGTAAATGCAGAGTAGTCAGAAGACCTACCAGTTGAAACGTCAGCACCAATGAAATATTCCTTATCTGGTGCTGGTTCTAAGAATTGCCGATATTGACCATTGAATCTTTTCTTAATAACCGGATAATCACTAAGACAGTCTTCGATAGCTTTTATGTCAGCTAAGTCGAAGACCGTATTTCCAGATGATAAAAAGTCACCATCAATTTCTTGTGCAGTTCTTTTGGTTCCCAAAGCAGAAGACATTTCATTGTACCAATTAATGTCTCGTTCTGGGTGCATTTGCCAATACAATCGAAGTGGGTTAAATGGATTCCCACCTGCAATAGCATCAACCCAAGTAGAGTGGTAGAAGTTACCAACTCCGTAAGGCGTATTATGAGATACGTATTCAGTGTTTGTAAGATAGGATTCATCTTCCTCTACGCAAATATCATATATGGTATCCATATATACCCTATTCAATTTTAGCTTAGATATATAAGTTTTTGTACTTTTAGTACCCCAGCATATACCCTGGATATATTGTTTACTTACTCTTACACCAAATTTTTTATATATACGATATATGAGTTTATCATAAGTTCCCTTTATATCTGACCAACGATTACCTCGTATCACTGAATGTTTACTGAAATATCTTTTAATATAAGCAGCTACTCTTAAATCATACTTAAAACCACCTTTTACTTTAGAAGCTATAGTCATATTGTAAGAATGTTTAGCAGCTTTCTGAGTATTTTCCTTTAATGTTATAATCTGTAGATTTGTAACATAATTATGAGAGGGATTGTTATCAATGTGATCTACTATATAACCCTCTGGTACTTCACCAATAAAGATTTTAGCTACTAGATTATGTATACAAATCTTTTTCTTTATCCCCTTATCCCATAAAGTTACATTAAGATATTCTTCTCTACCAGAGCATGGTCTTAATTTTTTAAACTCTCTTATACCATTTCTTATTGAACATACTCTTCCAAGATTAGATACTAGGTAATTAGGAAACTCTGGTATCTTTTTAAATATTTCTTTTTTAGGAGGCTCAGTTATAGGATTTTCTAATAAGTCATTTACCCCAGTATCATAAAAAATAGCTTCAATACCTTTTTCTAAGATGTCTTTTACTGACATCCAACCTCTAATGGTATAGAGTTTATGTTGAGGAGTACATTTTAATATTCTACCTCTATCATTCTCTATCTCCCAGGTTTCTAGTAAACCTTTATTAAGTGAACCTATAATATTCCTCCATTTACCAGTATGAGATAAAACTTGAATACCCAAATTTCTTATATCTTTTTTTCCAAATGATTCAGGGCATAGGTCTTTTATTGGGATTAACCCATTCCTACATATCAATTTAGTATCACCAGTAACACAAGAATTGATGATAGCAGCCCCTCCCGTTGATAAGGTAGGGAAAGCGGCTGCCCAAATCTGAGCTGCCCATCTTACTACTGCTGCTTCATCAATAACCAATAGGGAAAGAGATTCTGAACGACCAGCTTCCGAAGATGTAGGGATAGACTCTATAAAAGAACCGTTATCGAATTCTATCATAGATGCAGAACCATATTCTCCAGCTCTACCATTGATAATTGGTGTTTGTAAATACCATGGTAGATTCTTGTACATGAACTTAATCTTCTTAAGTACTTTCTTAGCAGTGGTGTCTTTGATTGAGATAATGTTAATCTTCTTGTTAGGATGATACATTGCTAACCAAAGGCAGTACATAGAGATAAGCTCTGTAATACCAGCCTGTCGGAACTTAAGCAGGATATTGAAACGTTCTTTAACGAAATTATACAGTACCGATTTTTGGTATGGATAAAGTTCGAATCTAACCTTTCCCCTCATTGGGTGTATCACATAGGTGAAAAGACTGAAATAGAAAACATCATTAGAAACCTTTGCAAGGGTTGCTAATTCCTCCCGGTTAAGGGAAGTGTGATTTTCTGTGATTATCTTTTTCGCCATATCAAAAGTTATATTGAATTGAAAACTCTAAGTCAGCTTTTATACCTGAAAAGTATTTCGGATAACAGAAAGCATTAACTCCGAGTTTGTAATTAAAATTCGTAGTCTTGATTGTAAGTCCCGTTCCAATATCAAACAGTTGATTAAAGGGTCTGTACTTACCATAGACATAAGGACTAAGGCTAAGTCTCCGAATTTTCTTCTGAGTTAATTGTCCCTCATACCAGTTATATTTGTAATTCCCTAAGTCTAGATTGAACATTCTAGTTGAATAAGAATCTGTCTCCTTATTGAACAGACTTATATTTAACTTGTTGTTGTCTAGAGTAAACTGAACCAGAGAATCCTTCTTGCTGACTTTTACCGAATTGTCAGAATCAACCGCCGTTGAATCAGAACTTTGAGATTTAGTCATTCTATTGCTGTTTCTATAAAAGTCGTAGAGAAGGATTCTACTTGGTTCAATTAACTGGGAAAAAGGTTTTTGGGGCTTAAACTCTTCTTTCAGTTTGACTGTATCAGGAATGCCAATGACCGATGAATCAGGAAGTTGACTGATATACGAATTCAATTTGTAATTCCTGAAGCAAAGGTAAATAGTAAATCCTATTAAGACTAGAACTAATACATCTTTCCATTTCTTCATGTTGGTTAAAATTTATTCTTCTTGATGATATCTTTCAGTTCATCAATAACTTCTTCGAGTTTTTCAATTTCACTTAAATCCAGGTTCTTTTGGTTTAAGGGAATTGAGTATCCTACAAACAAAGAGTTATCTGAACGTTTCATAGAAACTCTTGCTCCAAGTGGAATCATTTTCTTAATTAGATGTCTCTGAATCAATTTGTTAATTGATTGAGGGATGAAGCCCATATCCTTTAAATCTCTGGCTTCTTGCTTAGTTACTTTCGGTGACTTCATTTCTTTAAAATTTTTAGGTTTTCAAATGATAATAGTACTGATAGTATTTGGTAGGTCTGGCACCTTGATTTACATATTCTGCGAGCCAAAACACTATCTAACTAATTCTAATTCAACTAGTTAGGTAAGAAAAATTCATGGTACCTTCGCGTTTTTTCGAATGAGAATAGCTTTAGCTATTCGAATGAGAAATATCCTAAATCCTAATTGGTAAGAGGTCTTAGGTGATGATAGAAGATTTTACAAGTATACTTATAATATAAATATAAGGGGCTCATGAAACTTTCTTAATACAACGTTTAAACCATACCGAAATTTCATAGACCGAACCTTTAGCTATGGTATACCTTGCCTTGTTAAGCCAGTAAAGATAATTGCCTTCATCCATGAAAATCTTGTAGGCTTTGGGGAATCCCATAATTACCTTGAAATCCAAAATCCCAAGAGGGTAACCATCAGGTCGGAATTGTCTATCAGCAGGTCTTAAAGTTAGAGGAGCTTTATCTAACTCTAATCGATACACTCCTGGGAGAGTACTCATCTTAGCAGTCTTTATGGGCCATTTCTTTTCATTCTTGAAGTCACTATTCCACAATAACTGAATCTTTCTAACGGTTAGATTCTTCTTTTTAGGAAGCTTCCGATAATCATACATTGCCATGGTTTTATCCAAAGGAATGGTATAATTCAATGGATTCTGGTAATCGTTAAGTAGATTTCTAGTAATTGTTGGAGTTTTTACTTGGAATACTTCATTAAAAGCATCCAAGTATTTCTTACCAGTTTTCTTATGAACTCCAACTATAACTAAACGCTTCCTTGATACTTGGGAGTTCCCATAGTCGGAAACGCTTCTTTCGTGAAAAATAAGTTTATAGTCTTTAAAGGCTTCCTGAAGGTATTTATTGGGTAGAAGAGATAGCAAACGAGGCAGGTTTTCTATAAGAAAAATCTTAGGCTTGTAATAATTGATTCCCTCTATTACTAGATTTAAACTTCGGTTATTCTTAGGTTTGCCCAATTCTTTTACTTTTGAAAGCCTCATAATAGACGACATACCACAGTCTGGAGAAGATAAAATAACATCTACTTTCTCATCAAACTCAGGTAAGTTATATCCTTTATAGAAAGGTATATCACCAAAATTAACTTTCCACTGACTTTCGCAGTTTGTATGAAAAACTCCTCTTGGTTCAATATTCCCTAATAGGTGCTTCCTAAAAGGGAAGAGCAGACCTCCTTGGCCTGCACATATCCCTAATATATTCATTTTTTGTAACTTCTTAGTTTTACGTATTTAACCCAAGCATAATGTTTCCTAACCTTGGTATAATCCAGGTCATGGTCATTATTATGTGCTTCTTCTTCAAAGCTTACATCATGGTATCTTTCGCTTTGTTTGTTCCACTTAGCAAAGAACATGATGATTAGGTACTCGATTGCATACCATAAGTAGTAGAATATCCACAACATCTCTTGCATTTGTTTGAGATGAATGTGCTCATGATTGTAATCATAGGTATCAAACTTAGCACCTTTTCTCACAAAGACAATTCCGAATAGGTTCATTGCCTTGTATCCCTTGAAAGGGATGAATTTGTTGTAAATTACCTTCATTATATCTTGTTTTTAAAGTTTTCGTAAGCGTTTTTTAACTTCTGGTCATAGGCATTTTCAGCATAACCAGGACCATTATACTTCCGAGCAAAGCCTGCCCAGTCATGTTCCTTCAGATTTTTCAAACAACTAGTGTTATTCATGTAGTAATACATAAGTTTTAGCTGACTTGCATGAGATTCTTGCATCTTTTTCACAAATTCAAAGACGTCTTTACAGCCACAATAGAGGTGATTGAAGCCCATAATCTGAAACATTCCCCAAGAAGCTGACTTCAAAGCACATTCTTCGTCAATTTTCTTGGCAATTTCGAGTCTTTTGTACTCATTTGCTCCTCCCAAGTACTTCGATTTATCCCATTTTGGGAAACAAATGGTAGGATAACTCTTTTGAGCGGCTACTGACTTGTCTAAACCGAACTTGTTTTTGATTTCTTTGTACATAATGTGACCTTCAAACAGAATTTGAGGTCTACCATCTACTAAAAATCCATCTCTACCTGCTCCTTCAACCAGTTGTACTGCCTTTAAAAGAGCTGGCTCTAGTCCTAAATCATTGGCTAAAGCCACAATCATTTCATTAGTTAACTTATCCATAACGTTATATTTTAAAGTTCATTAAAGAAAAGAAAGTATTGCGTATACCTTATCTGGATGATAGTTAGGAGTTCTATTATCTTATATAAAATTTATAATAATATGGAAGAGAAACTCACATGTCACTTATGTAATGCACCATTAAATTTGGATGATTACGATTTAGCTAAAACAGTACCTCAATTAATGAAGGAAAAACAACTCTGTTTTCGATGTGCTTTTTGGCATAGAATCCTTGAATCGGATAAAACCCTGATAGAGGATTCTAATTATGAAATGATTCCCTTGGTTACACCCTATTTTCAGCATTATGCCATTCACTTAAATAAGATTTGGTTAGAGGTTGCTACATTTAGAAGAGAGTCATTGGGCTCAACTAAGAAATATATTGCTGCAATGGTAAAAGATAAAGTATACATTGGTTCGTATAATAATTGGGGATTCCAGGGAATAATTCCGGCACACTTAAGAGAACTTTTTACTCCAAATGGTATAATCCTAACTCCAGAACAACTAGATGACTTACTTAACCGGGAATCCTTTACCGCAGCAGATTTAAAAATTCTTATTGATAATTGTATTAAATCAGAATAATTTTGTATATTTGCATAAACATTTTAATAATAAAGATATGAAAAAGAACAAAGAAACCAAAAAGCTAAAGGAGGGTGAAGAAGTCATTTTCTCTGATGGCAAAACCTTAATGGAGAAGGTAATTGTAGAATCTATCGATAAGAAAGGTGGATTTGCAGTACTGAATAACAAAGTAAAGGTATCAAGAACCCTGGGACCCGATGGATTCTATACAAGGTTAGATGGTAAATCAAGTATGATATTACCTCTAACAGATAAATCTGAATTGGATTACCAAGCCTTCAAATCTTATTTCTCTATTAAGAGAAACCTGGAATTTATCGAAGCCAAGATAAAAGATATGAAGGATAAAGAGTTCAGCGAACTAATAGTAGAGTTAGATAAGAAGATATCCAAAATCGTAAATAAGTACTTTGAACAATGATAACCTGGATAATCTTAGGCATTATATATGCCGTATGTGCTATACCTGCATGGTTTATGACCAGAGTAATTACCTCTACCCACCCAATGAAAAGGGTGGGGTTCTTTTTCCTAACCATCTGGTTAATCATGCCTCTATTTCCGATATATTTACTAATCACATACTTTAAGAACTATGAACAGAGAAATAACAACGAAGAAGGTAGGTAGGCAAAAGAAGCCTACCTACCCATGTCCAGTAATTAAAGGAGAAGTACAGATAATGGTAGGAAGCCCAAAGTGTATTACCTGCCAATGGTTTGAAAGAAAATTCGAGAAAGATGGAAGAGCCTACGTTCACTGCAATCGATTATAATTCCTTAGAGAATAAGGTAATTGAAGGATTGGTAAGAGACAACTACTCAAAGATAAAGAATACTTTCTACAGGGTATTCAATAAAAGGAGTAAAAATCCCAATTCACCTGTAGGGTTATGTGCTGATATAATTGAGGCTTCTAGATATCATGATGACCCAGATGGGATTCTTTGGAGAAAGGTAATTAAATCTTGGTTTACTCCTCAAAGGTTTAACCTTACCCATGTATACTTCGGATATTCTACTCCTTTAATCCAACATCTGAAGGAAGAAGTCTTAAATATAAATGGCAGGGTATGGTTCAAGGTACCATTAGAAAATCTGAAGAACTACGAATCCCTTTTAGGAACAGCATTCTGGTTCCCAGTATCTAAAGAATATAATGCTGAACGTATTAAAATACTAGAGTGTGCCCTTGAGGACTTAGATAGAATTAAAAGGGAGGGAGAACCAAAGCTCCCTCCTCTTACCGAAGATGAACCTATAATTTATTGAGTATGGAAGATTTAGCAAAGCTTACCAAAGAGGAAGAGGAAATCCTTATGCTTACCGAAGAGATTTGGAATAGATTTTTAGAATTACCTATCAACCATCCGATGGAAATGATGGCAATTAAGATACATGATATCCAGAGGATGATTATATCTAGGCCTGGATTTAGGTTGAACCAAGAAATGTTTAAAGGATATGGTAAAGGTAACAGCGATAAGGGATGATGACCATAAGAGAATCCTAAGATGTTCTAAAGGTAATAGGGTTTGGTATCGGTTATGGATTGATATGATGAGAATAGAACCATTATTGGAGGGAGGAGATAGAATTTGATGTATTATCTTTTCTTCTATGAGATAAAGAATGGTAGGAGGGTCTTAGGGAAGGATAGGATTAAAGAGATATTGGATACTCTTTTATAGGATGAATGCCAGGGATGTTTTTATTCTCTGGCTTCTTTGTGTGTGCATGTGTGGTTGTGGTGTCTTGGTATGCCTTTATCACGAAAGCCTAAAATTTCCTGGTACTAAATGGGGCTAACGGTTACGTTAAAATTAACATTCAAAAATAAAAAGTAAGGGACAAACATTTATTTTGCTTTCCCTTACTTTTTATTTAGTTTATAAGTTCTTTAAAAAATCTTTTGTATCTTTGATAATCTGAATTAATACCCAAATTACACCAACAAATAAAAATACATTTAATAGCATATCATTTAATTACTTGAAATTTTTGACTATTTGTAAACCTTTGGTTAGAACTTCTTTTTTTGTATCCTTTGTATTTTCGCTTGCAATACTTGCAAATGAAAAATCATTCACTTTGTAGACTTGCTTATAAAATTCTGTAAATGCAGAAACAAGTGTTTTTAATTCATTTTGTTTCTTTTCTTCTTTTGTTTTGCAAATCGAATCAAGCAAAGAAAAAGTTGTATTTCTTAATTTCTTTCGATACGCTTTTTTTTGCTTTTCGTTTAATTCAGCAAACAAAGATTCAACATAAACTTCTGTTTTCTTTCCTAAAGAAGTTTTTAAAAGTCCGTTTGTTTTTTCATTTAGACTTTTAAAAATACTATCAACTGATAATTTAATAGTGCTATTTGCTTTTGCTTGCGCTTTTGCTTTTTTAGCATCTACTTTGTTTACTTTGTTGTTAGCAACTTCTTTTTTTACTTTTTCTACTTTTTCTACTTTGTTTACTTTGTTGTTAGCAACTTCTTTTTCTACTACTACATTTTTTAATTCTTCCATAATAAAATTACATTTAGTTTTTAAGTTTATTTTATTATATCCTTTTCTCTATAAAACTAAATGATTTATAAGAAAAAGAGAAAAGGAGTAAATTAATTTTATATTGTTTTAATATATCAAATATCGCTTTTTGATTACATTACAAAGATACAATTTATATTTTAATTAGCAAAATTTTAAATATCTCTTTGCTTTTTCAACAATACAAAGATAAGAAATCTATTTTAATCTACAAAACATTTTCAGAAAAATTTTCGAGAAATTTTTCAAGAATTATTTTTAATAATTTCGTATGAAAAATTTGCAAGTAGGTTTTAGGGGTTTGAAAGGTGGGCATGGTTATGGGCATTAGATAGGGGTATATTGATGGGTATAGGGAAGGGGTTGGTATAGGTACCACTTTAGAAATTTGGAGGCCCCATACAGTCCGGTAGTTATTATCTGTATATTATCATACATAAAGGCCATTAGGTGACTAGCAGGCAATCCTACAATGCCCTGGGCCATACATGGAGTCTATAGAGTACTATGGCCTATGAGTCTGTAGTTAGGCCTATGGTAAGCCATAAATAAGTCCCATGATGGCCTAGAGTTAGGTTACATAAGAAAAGCCCAGTACCTTAGATAGGCATGGGCTTAAGGTGTACCTAAGTTAGCGAGATTTGAATATAGCTATCAAGGCAACTATAGCAGGAGATAGCATAAAGAGTAAGGCAAGTATCATTGTAATATTGCCTTGTAAGGCCTGAGATAAAATATATAGAGCTCCCATAGCGATTAGCAGGAATAGATGTCGGTGATGATAAATGTATTGTTAGCATAGTTTACGATTGGTTCGCAGGTTTCATTGTTTTCGCAGAATACATTGTATAAGGCAGCCTGGATATATTCGATATCGGCATCGGAATAGGTAGTGCCTGTAGTGAAGACCCATGTATGAGTACCTTTGTAATCGGTAACGGTAGAAGTAATCGAAGCAAGATATAACTGGTATACCTTAATAGAAGTCTTTTGAATGGCTTCTAGGATAGGAATGATATATTCTGAGTAACCTTCTGGGTCATCGATAATGGAATTGTCATGGCCAGTAGAGATAACTACCATGTTAGAGGCCATAATGATTACCCCGTTATGGGTAATGGGTTGGTGATTACGATTGAGGATTTGATTTGCATTAAATTGAATTGTTTTCATATCTATATATTTTTAATTGTTTATAGTGCAAATATAATGCTTTTTATTTATTTATGCAAATCCTACTGAGGCCATTAATGGATAGTGTATTAGAGCTCTAATACTAATATTACGTATCTCTCTATCAGTACTCTCTCAAAAGAAGTATCTCTTCTAGCAATCTAAAGTTTCTTTTTAACTAATTACAAGGGCCATTAATAACATAGTTACTAGTTTTTAGGTACCTTGAATGGCCTAAAATTACCTCGGATTTATTAAATTTAGGGGCCCCAATCCGACAAAAAAGGTACCCAATTTTATATAAAAAGGTACCCCAAATGATTGCCAAATCCTACAAATCCGATTGCCTTTTTATATACATTTATTATATAATAAGCGGCCATTAGGGGTCTAGGATTTATCGGATTTAGGTACCCCAAAAGGCCATTATTAGGTGCCTTTTAGGCAATTGGTTATATAGCCTTAGGACCTTGAGACTGATGTGTTATATAGCTATAGAGTAGTGGTGTTGTATAGTGAGAGGGGGGCTAGGCCTAGAAGTTTGCCTTAATCCCAACACCCCCGGAAGGCCTTCAATATTGTATTAGTTATATGTATATTGATTATATGATTGGGTATGTGTATTATGTAACATAGTTAGGCCCAGTATGATTTTGTTTATTGTTCATACTGGGCTTTCTTTATTTATTTTGATATTTGTTTGGTGGGTTAGTAGTTTGGTATCCTTATGATTAAGGTCTCTAATAGGATTAATAGGATTATCTGTAGGCCTTGTAGGATTAAGTATATGTATTTTTGTTTGTTGGTGGGGTTTGGTATTTGATGGTATATCTTATCCCTGTGGGTTAATGATAACCAGGTATATAGGATTACTGGGATTAGTAGTAGGGTTTTCATTTCCTTTTCTGTTTTAATTTGTTCTGGGTACGTAGGTGCTTGTTGAAGGTTGCACCTGAGTCCGTGTAGTAATTGGGGTTTGGTTTACCTGGAGTAGGAAAGTGTTCATTCCATTTATCCTGGTGAGGTATGTATACTTGGTTCTTGGATTTCCTCATAAGCCTTGTCTTGGTCATCTTCGAATGAATGGTAGATATCTTGGACTTGGCCTTCTTCTACGATTACTAAGGTTGTGATTTTTAGTTTCATTTTCCGTAATGTTTTAGTTCTTGGTTATATTCTGGGTATTTGTTCTCGTAGTAGTCATAGAGATATTGGTATTCGTCATCTCCTGACCAGCAGTCAAGGAAGTAATCATATTGGTCCTCGGTTGCCTGTGATGGGTGTATGTGCAATGTATACTTGCAGTAGTGTTCCCATACCGTTTTAGGTTGGAATTTATTGGTAGGGAAAGCCATGACTACTAGAGCCATGGCAATGATTGATAATATGATTAGTTTGGTTCTCATTTGATGAATGATTTGAAAAGGTTGATAGTTTTTTCGGTGAAAGTGTAAAGAGTTTCCGGTTTTTCGAGGAAGTTAAGGTAGTAATCAATGACTTCGGCATGTTCTTCCTCGTTGAAGTTATCCTTGTAATGTTGGAATTTTTGCATGATAAGAGGTTTGTATTTTTCCTGTTCCTGGATAATGGTTGCACCGTAGAGTACCATGTTTACTTCGTCTACGTTATAATCAAAGTATTGGTCATCGCAGCCTCTAAGTAAGTCCATTTGATTGAGGATATCCATTAGGTCGAGTTCTAAGGATTCCTTATCGGCATAGGTATATACCCAGAGTATATCGCCAGAGTGATTTACCATATCATCGTAATGTGGGTCATTCTCGGTAATTTCGAAGTCATATGTATTTTGGGCATGTGACATGGGCATTTGGCCTTGGATAGAGATAATATGATAAGGATTTTGTGCAATGATTAATGTAAGGATAGAAGTAGAATTTAATGTTATCATGATGTTATAAGTTTTGTGGAGGGTAGTGAGCCCTCCTGGTTAATATTAAGCGAGTTGATTGTTAAAGTTGGTCTGGTTATCAGGGTCAGGCCAATTCATGGATTCCTCCATGTATTCGGTAGTATAATCGATAATGGTTGCAGCATCGTCTTTGTTAATTGTAGCAACCTCGGCTTCGATTTCCCGTTGGATTTGGTCGTAGTGATAAGCAAATGACCTCCGTATGCGTGCAGCAATTCCGGGGTATTTTTTAAATAATTCGATTAATTTACTTTCTTCTTTCATAACGTCTATATTTAAATTATTAATGATATGCAAATATAGAAATAATAAATAATATATGCAATAACCTCGATTACTTACTGAAGCCTTATAAGGTCAACTATCTCGATTGAAGAGTATGGCATACCCATAAGTTCTGAAAGTATCCTTTTGGTATGATATACATGAAGATGGCTGGGATTTAGTTTTACCCTTGGGAATATTAGATATGGCCTTAGTTCTTCAGTTCTGTAAGTGATTATAAGTTCCTCACAGAATTTTTCGTTTTGACAATCGAAGGATACTAAGAATTTAGACTGTTCTAGCATATTATTAATATTAAGCAATGAGTATTCTCATAAGTTAAAGGTTCTTTACTAGTAGGATGGGAGGATGCACCCATTATTAGGATAATTCCTCCCATGACTAAGATAAGTATAATATTAGGCTTCATGTAATTCCTGATAGGTTGTACATAAGTCCTCGATTAGGTCCTCGATAGTATCCTCCCAGGAATCGTACTCGTCAGGGTTATATTCCCCGGCAAATACGAAAAATACGTCTTCGAATATTAGCCGGACTGTTTTATCTGTAAGATCCTCATCCTCGTCATATAGTTTGTTTTCGGTTTCATTATCCAAGTCCTCGTCTCCATTGAGTATATCGGATATTTCTGATAAACGTTTGAGATATGAGTTAAGAGTTTCAAGGTCCTCTTGGGAACGTGTCTCTTTAAATTTAAGATAAGTTTTTGATGGTACCATAGTTAGTCCTCCTTTGATTTTAATGGTTCGGCAATTACTGAAATGAATCCTGCAGGATACAATGTATATAGGATACGATATCCGGGTTCATGTGGTGGTAAGAATACATTAAGTATATTCCTAAGTAATGGATAGAGTTTCCATTGATTATCCTCTAGGAATTGTTTCCATTCATCGATTTCGTTATCATCGTAATTGGCAGTTAATTGAATATGATACCGAGTATTATCCTTATCGAGAGGAGTAAATACGTTAGTGACTACCTCAATTTCGTTTGAAGGCTTTTTGTATTGGGTAATTGGATACCAGATACCTTCGTTTTTCCATTGATTGAGCTGGAATATTGCCATCCCAGATTCAAGTAAGTTGGTGAGTTTGTAAAGATTAACCATGTTGTTGTCTATTTTAAAATGAATAAATATATTCTACTTCTCCTATTCCGTTACTTCTCCTATTCCGTTAGCAAGTAAATAATCGTAGTACAAATGTACGTTAGTATCTCCGTAAGTCCTAATATAGGATTCAGCATCCTCTGGGTCTGCTGAGACCCAGGGATATTCTTGTATCTGTGCCTTATGTAACTGTAAGGCCAGAGATTTTAATTCTTCTTCGTTCATGATATTCTGAAGTTAAGTTGGTAAACCCAACGATTTTTATCCAGCTTGGTGAATGAGATAAAGATACCGTCACCATCGGTAAAATTTTGCATAAATCGTATGCAGCCATTGGCAATGATGTTTTCTCTTGGTCGGTCTACTGTAACCAGGCTTTCAAATGTAAATGTATAATAGCAAGTTTCGTATACCCAGATTTGATTGATATCAATGCAAGCAAGTTGATAGTTATCGTATAACTTACTAAGTAACTCGTATAAGTTAGCCTTTAGGTTTTCCTTTTCTCCATTACAGAGGGAGAAAGTGTTTTTGTTAGCAATGAATCTTTGAAGTACCTCTTCTAAGTTCTGGATGGAGGATTTAGATGTTGTTGTTTTCATATTTTTATTATTTAATTATTACACTACAAATATAAGCATTTTATTTTAAATATTACTTTATTCATGCAATTATTTTAATATAGCTGAGGTTCTACATACAAGAAAAGGCAGTTGTATTGAATAATCTGTAAGAGGTTCCTTACACATTTGCTAGCATCTCCTAGAGGTACTTTCTGTTCAATCATTTCGAATCCGTCCTCGTAAATCTCTACTGTATCAATGTAAATGTCATCAATATGGTTAAGAGAATTGATTAAGTCTGGAGTAGTAACTTCTTCCTCATCTCCCAATTCGTTAGCGATTCTGAAGGCTTTGATAAAGGCATCTAAGATTCCCTGCATATCGGGGTCCTGTTCCTTAAGTGGAATACGTCTAATGATTCCAACTTGTTCGAATGATAAGTAATACTTGGTTTGCATAGTTATAAAATTTTGATAGATTATTAATTCATGTACAAATAAAAATAATATTTCAATCTGCAAACAAATTAATAATCTATCTTTAAATTACTGAGGCAGAGCCCGGAATCTGTTTAAGTCCCAATCGTACTTTCTGTCTCCCTTATTAGTAAATACCCAAAGGTAATGGTCTTTGTATTCCCTTGATAGGGTATTATACTTAGAGGTCTGAATGATGATACGATTTGGTTCGTATTCAAGTAATTCTGCATGTACTGTAAATACATGATGACTTTCAAGATTAAGTTTAGCCTTGAAGTCTTTAAGGAACTCATCCCGGTTTACACCATAGTTATCTCCCACGAATTTAATGTAATCGGCCTCTACCTGTTCTAACATGGTAGATACCTTGAATCTAAACTTGTTCATCTTTGTTATTTTTAAGGGTTCGTAATTTCTCTTTGAGTTCTTCAGCACATCTTTCAAGGATATTACTTACTACTACCAAGCAATCTTCATCTGCAAATGACATAATGATATCCATACATTCATCAAAGTAGTTTCCGATTGATTGAGGATTATTCCAAAGTACATTCCAGTTCTTGCAATAATTAAACCGGATAATATCTACGTATTCATTTACTGATACCTTACTATCTAGTAAATATGTATATGCCTTTGAATACATAGATTTAAAATTATCCTCAATCTCCTCATTCAATCTAAACTCTTTTGGTAGAGCCTCATAGTAAGACATATCTGGAATGTAGAATTGGTAAGCAAATTCCTTATCTGTCTGTGCCTCAATTCCCGGGTATGAATTAGCAAATAATACTGGTATTTTATAGAGCAATAAGTCTGGTACTCTATCATATACCTTGTAATGGTCTTGGTATTCTTTGTACGCATTAACATATACCCGGTCATCGTATATATGAAGTTCATTGAGTATCGTTTGAACTCTTGAATGAAAATCTTCTAACTCGAAGTGCATAGCAATATTAAAGGTATCTTCCATACCCTCTAACTTTTGTAGAGTAATAAGTCTGCGGCTTTTGATTACTCTGATTTTCTTTTTCTTTCTGAATAAGTTGAACATGTGTTAAAATGTAAAGTTAATATATACGTCCTGAGAACCTTTCATGAATTTCTCATGATTGGTATCATCGAATTTAAAGCAAGAATATTTGCCTAATGAGCGTTCATATTCTCCTCTTACCCATACTGGTGCAGTAGTAGTGGGTTTAAGTTTAAAGTAAGTACCTTGATTGATGTTCTTAATCTTGGTCTTTTTACATTCGGGGTCTAATGTTTCCATATATTTGTCTATTTTTAAAATTGATATGCAAATATAATACTTTTAAATTTAATATGCAAATCCGTATATACACAACTGAGGCCACCCTTAATAGGTAGCCTCTAAGTTATTTTCTTTTGTTTAGGAATGATGCAGCAAGGGATGTATCTTCTTCTGCTTCTAGTATTTCATCATCCTCTAAGTACCTATCCATCTCTGGGTCATAAGAATCGGTATCAATCCTCATTTCAATCTCCCTACGCAATTCATGGTGTTCTTTAGAGGATATTTCCATAGCAGCCTTATAGTTATCTGTGATTTGATTGAGTTCTTTCTTATTAAGATTAAGGCCCTCCTTGGACGTATCTACTCCCTCTTGCTTAGTTGCAACTACTTCAGGCAATGAATTGATATCGTATTTGTCCTCTAAGAGTTTTGCTTCTTCAGTTTTAGTAAGTACCTTTTGAGATTCTAATACAATAGTTCTTGCTTCCTCTATCGAGATAGTATTCTCAGTATTGAGGTTATTCTGTTGATTAAACTGATTGAAGATATTAGTTGTATTGCCTCCAGTAAGATTACGAATGATTGATTGTAATGATGTAGAAGATTCCAACTTAAGCTTCAATGTCTTATTAACCTCGGACGAAATGAAAGGAGTATATTTACCTCCTTGGGAATCTCTTAAGATTTGCAACTGGTGAGATATCTCCATTCTATCCTCTAATGCCCATGCTAGTTGTTCTCCCAATAACGCGTTAAGTAATTCTTCCTGTTTATCTTTATCCCATATTCTAGAAGACAATAATCTGTCTCTCATGAATACTCGTACATATTCTATATCAATCCCCAATCTATTAGAGAATGAATTGATATCATAGGTTACTCCACACAAAACACCATTACCCATTAACCATTGATTAATAAGGTAATTCTGTACCTTAATCAATGCTTCCTCTTCATGTGTCTTCTGGTATTCTAAAGCCATTGCAGTAGTACCCATAGGACGAGGGAATCTTGTTATCTTATCTTCTTTTGCCATATAAATAAGCCTTTCTTATATCTTTAGATTCATCATATCCTACTAGCTCTAATTTATAACATACATAGCAATTAATACTAAGGTTATAGAAATATGCCTTATAGGTTTTCTTTTTCACTGCCAAATTAAAAGAATCACCAGAGACATAATCCCTGGTGAAAATTAATTTATCACCTTTGCCTATCGGAATACTAAGGCAAAGTTTCCAATCCTTGGCAATAAATTTATTGCCGTGAAGGTCTAGGATTTCCTTTGCCATGACTTCCCTTTTTATAGGTAGATTGTTTTTTGTCTTGTTCATTGAGGTATTCCTTCTTCCTTTTTTCAATGAACTGTTGGATATCTGGGAACATCTTTGCTCTTAAAGGTACTACCTGAGTAGCAAAGAAAGCATTCCATAGGTTCTGTGTAAATCCTTCACCTACCTTAAGCTTGGATATTGCCCAGAATTTACTTTCGAAATTCTTAATGATTTCCTTGAACCGATAATAATATAACTTATGAGTCTTAGGGTTAATGCCAATGGTAGTAGTTTGGCAATAATCTAGAAACTCTTTACCCAATTCGGAAATAAACTCTTCCCTTTTAAAATCGTAATTCTCTTGGTCGAGTTTAAATAACTTTACGTAATCTATTGCTTCCATATATTTACTCTTTAATTGTTTCTAAAGGATAAGCCTTTAGTGTTACTTTCTTGGTTGCATCCTGGACCTGGAATAAATATCCTCGATAATTATCCTCATAATAGGAGGACCAGATTGCTTCCTTTACCCTGTACCAATCTAAAGTCTTGGCACCTTTGGGGATTCCTGTGATTAATAACATATGAGGGTTTTCTCCCAGTTGAATGTTAAAAATATCCTTGCCATCAAAGTTACCTATTACTACATAGTCCGGAAAGGTAGGATATTCCTTTAATTTAGGATAAGGTACACCCAAACTATCTACTATGGTTTCAGGCTCTATGATTTGATTCTGAAATCGGATATTTAGTTTCGATTTACCTATGTATAGGTCTTTGACTATATTCGTGAACATATGTAGATTATTATATGGGTTATACCTTGGTCCTTGAAGTTATTTAGGTTAGTTGCCTTTTCCTCAAGTTTCCTTAGTGTCTTTCTAGAATCTGTACAGATTCTTCTGGTTGGATTTCTAACCAGCATCAGAATATTCTCTAGTGCAGGTTGCAAAGCATTAACTGGTCCTGCATAAAGTATCTCATGCTTCTTCCCACTAATTACATTGTATTGGGTTTTATAGGCATACTTACCTTTGATATAAGTTACCTCAACCTTTTCTATTTCTTCTTTTCTTATGTTTCTTACCATAACCGTCTTTATTTACATAATCTGATATTTCGTCTAATTGTCCCAAGAGTAATGCCTGCACAAATATTGGTACAGGCCTGAAAAAGAAGTTTCTTATGTTACTGGTGTTAATATACCAGTCGTATACAATAAAGAACTTCTTAATCTTCCTATGTTTAAATGAACGTTGAACTAAGTAGGTTTTAACGCATCTCTTATGCAACTCCACCAACTCCTTGTCTTGCTTTAACATCTCCTTTGCGGAGAATATAGTGTAATCCATTTTATACCTTTAGAATGTTAATATAATGAGGAAGGTACTCTGATATTGGGTACCTTCCCCGAGAGGTAAAATCAAGCAACTTGTTCTGGCTTGAGGACTTTGTTCTTGAAGTCCTCGTATGCCTTAGCAGCTTTCTTGTATTCTTTGGAGTTTTGGTCCTTGATACGGAACATTTCCCGTTCAAGTCTGTGAAGTTCATTACGAGTTTGTTGTCTCCATTTCTTCCGGGCCAGGGTATCGGTTATATCCTCTGGGTATACGTATTTTACTTCCCGGTTGGAGATTACCTTTTCGATGATGGAGGGTTTCTGTTGTTTTTCAACATCTTTTACTACCTCTGCTTTTTTAGAGGTTTTCTTTGTTGGTTTGGGTTCTTCCGGAGTAACCTGAACCAATTTGGCACCTGCAAATTTCTTGGCAGCTTCCTGGGATTCTTCTACCAATTGAGCCTTAGTCTTTTTAGTTCCCTGGGCCTTAGTAGTTTTAGACTTGGATGTAGCATCCTTAATTCCTTCTAACTGTTGAGCAACTTTGTTACTGATAAGGTTAGCAACCTTGTTTTCATTCTTTTTCATAACGTCTATATTTAAAATGTTTATAAATGAATTAATTTATTATCACATTGCAAATATAAAAATAATATTTTATATAGCAATAAAATAAAAAGAATATTTTTAAATAGCTGAGGTTAATCGGCTAAGAAGTCGAAGATCTCTGGAGCATAATCTATCTCGTTTTCTGGGTCTGATAAATATTCGTCCAGGTTTTCGTTATAATAATCGAGTTCTGATTTAGCCTTGGGAGCAGGTACAAAAGGTATACATTTTTCTGGGTATCTTTCTGCAAACTTAATGGCATCTTGATAAGTTAACTTCTTATCAGTATAGAATTTTACCCATGTATGGGAGTATCCCACTCCTTTTCTAGTAACTTCGTATTGTTGATATCCAGAATTACTTATCTGGTAGATTTGATTCTCTGGAATGATTTCTATTTCTACCTGATATTCGTATATTCTTTTTCCGAGTTTGTTTGCCATTTCCTGAATTGAATCCATTAATGACTTAGGCTTATCTGCAAATGAGAAACTGTATTTAGTTTCTGGTACATCGTTCTTTTTAAACGACGGAGCAGGATTTATCCTGCTTGCATCGGGTGTAGGTTTTGAACCTATAGCCAATCCAATTAGTATAAATCCTGCTAACCCTATGATAGGTAGTTTTCTAAGACCTGAGTTCATAGCCTGTGGTTTTAAACTTGTTTCTGATATTAGAAGAAACGTATTTACCTTTGGACTCTGCTAGGTGTAATTCATTGCAGATTTCTTTAGGTACACCATCATAACGGTAAACTTTGTTGCCTTTAAAAGCAATCCAAAGTTGTTTGTTTTTGGAGTCGTATCCGTAGCCTTCAACGTTTGAGGATTCGCAAGGAATCATTTCAACTCCAGTGTTCAATTCAACTGATTCTAAGTATTCGTTCTTGTCCATTTTAAATTAAATTATTAATGTGAGTTCAGGATGAAATTTATTGGTTTCTCTGTGTAATAGTTCCCATGCTCCGTAAACTCCTTGGGATAAATCATGTATCCATTCGTCTTCCATTTTGAATAGGATATGAGAACAGATGTATAATTGATATTCGTTCAGAGTCTTTATCAATTGAGGCATTTCGTATATCTCTTCGTAAATCTGAATATGATGATTGACTGAATCAAGCATCTCTTCATTGTTTATCTGTAACAACTTCCTGAGTAAATCGGGTTCTGTTGTAGTGATATTATTTTTGATATTAGTCAATGCCTCAATTTGAATCTGAGCAATGTTCTTTACTACCTCTTTGGTTTCTGCATCCATTTTTTTAATATTTATTTTCGTTATACAAATATAAGAATTTTATTTTAATAAATAATACTCTTTTATTAAATACTGAGGTAGAGGTTGTCTATCTAGAGATAGCTTCTTCGATTTTCTGTTTGATTGAATCAGGGAATATTACATCCTTGTACCATCTCATGAAGAACTTAGAAGGCTTTTTCTCGGAGTTGAGAAGTAATTGTCGTTGTTCTGCAGAGAACTTTAATCGTTCTTCCTCGAGCATAAACTTAGGGAACTTTGTGAACTCTGCTTGAGAGAAGGATATGGTTTTCTTACCAACAGAGGCCCTTAACGGTTTCTTCCTTTCTTTATAAAGATACGGAACAATTTTCTTCGATGGTCCACCAAGGATACTAAAGCCGAAGATGACCATTGGGTCGAATTTATCTGCCTTGGGGTCTTTGGCTCGTTTGATACATCTTGCCATCCAGGAGTATGAGTTAGGATATTGCTTGTTGTCAGTGGCTTCTCCCACATCCTTACTGTTGAATTCGAATCCTGGGAAATGAAAAAGAAAGTCCTCTGTAAGAATAAAGACAAATCCCAATTCCCTTAGATACTTAATAATCTCTTGTTGGCTCTTACCTTCTTCAACCATTTTCTCTACATCTGCAAGAATATCTTCTCTTGGTGATTCAGTAAGTTGTTTACTCCCAGTAGAAGGTCTTCCTCTTCCCACTGAAGGTTCTTTGATTGGTAAGTTACCTACGAGCTTATCTAAGTAATTCTTAAAGTTCTCAACATCTTGTTTATTTGTAAGAGTTACCTCTATTCTTATTGGTCCCTTGTGTTGTACTTTTGGCCCTGAATTCATTTCTGTATACGCATCTACCAATCTATCTTGAATATAGGAACCATTATCTTCAAGTGTAGTGATACGCAGTTTGGGTTTATATGTTTTTTCTTCCATAAAGTCTTAGTATTAAAAAGAAAGGCCTGAACAAAAGTGATTTGCCAGGCCTTTACATCATTAACGAATACTTAATAAGATATGAGATTAATCTTCTTCTTTTTTGGCCTTCTTTTTCTTTTTATCTTTGGCCTTTTTGTCCTTCTTTGCAGGAGCAGCCTTTTCGGTGGCTTCTGCCTTTTCTTTCTTTTCCTTCTTGGGTTTTTCTTCCTTCGGAGCTTTACCGGCAGCCAGTCTTCTCTGTTCCATACGATATTTTTTCTTTTCATCAGAAGTCATTTCCCGACCATCAATGAGAGGATAATCGTATTTGGTAACTCGGCCAGCAGATTCCTTCTTTTCTTTTTTCTCTTTTTTCTTTGAAGCCTTTTCATCTTCTTTGGCTTTTTTCATTTTTACCAATTTGGCTTCGTTCTTTAAATCCTTTTCAGGATACTGGGCAGCGACTTTGTCTCTTTCCTTGTTGAGCTTATTCAAGAGTTCAGTAACCTTTTTACCATGTTTCTTGTCTTTTGACCAATCCTTTTGAGGGTCCAAGTTGTTCTCTTTGAGATAAGCATCCAATGCCTTTTTAGCCTTTGAAAGTTCCGGAGTCTTATTAGCCGGTTTGTCTTTCTTCTTGTCTTTCTTCATGTTTCTAAAATTTTTAAGTGGATTGAAATTTCCTTAATAATTATCCATAGTTATAATATCCTAATTGAAGTAGGGATTTCCTTAATTTCTAGGATTTCTATACTTGCATTTTCAAGAATAGCTCCAAGTTCTAAGGCATCCTTTATCTCTTGCTCAGTAAGATTGACAAAAGTTTGTTCTGCAATCATTTCTCGTCCATCTGAATAATTAACATATTTAAACTTTACAGTACTGATAGTACCTTTTAGTTTTTTATCTAGCCTACCCTTAAAATCCTTAAGCCTACGTTTAAGATATTGAAGGTGAATAACATGGGTTTGATATTTACCTCTCTTATGAGGAGGAGTAACCTTAATCATATACCGAGTATATTCCATATCTTTTAATACGGCTTGAATACCCTGTATGATGGTTCTTAAATTCATTTCTTCCATGATGGTCTTGGTATTGGGTTATTTTCGATTGCCATTTCGGTTAGCATTTCTTTGGCTTCTTTAATAATTAATTCAGAGAGTTCCCTTTCTTCATTCGATAAGGGAGGGTCCATATCTTTATCTTCTAGTGCATTAGTATAATTCTGAATAAGATTATCTAATGCAAGAATAGTTATATTCTTTCTGATTTCTCTTTTGTCTTCCATAACCTATAAAATAAATAAAGCCTACTGCCTTCTCAGGCAATAGGCTCCCAATAATTTTTGAAATACTAATAAACTATGCAAACCATTAGCGATGTTCTCGCTAATAAGTAAGGGATAGAAGTTTAATCTTCGTCTCCGGCTTCCTCTTCTTCGCCCTTAGCCTTTTTAACTTTCGGGTTACAGATAATACCGTGTCCTTTTTTGGATTTTACGGTTAGATTGCCCGGTACGAATGTTACGGATGTAGAAGTTGGTTTACCATCGATGACCAGAACTGATGTTACCACCACTCCCCGATATCCTTCTTTGTTCTTTACTGCGTAACCGTAGTTCTGAACTTCGGATTTATCATTGATTTTGATAACATCAATCTGCTTGCTGTTTGGACGTTGCTCTGCAGGACGGTTTTTCAAAGCTTCCATACGTGCTTTACGTTTTGCTTCTTTTTCAGCATCTTTTTCTTTGCCACCTTTTTTCTTGGTGTCTTCTTTTTTCTTAGTTGCCATAATTTTTTAAATTTTAGTTTTATTTAATAGAACAATAGTTATTTCTTATGATAAAGGTGGGCTATTGCTTTAGCCCAACCTTCATAGCCGGAGAATGAATTACTTCTTTCCTTTTTTGCCTTTACCTTTGGCTTCTTTCTTTGCCGGGAGTTTGAGACCCAATTCTTTGGCAATTGCTTTGCGAAGTTTTTCGATATCGTCTTCTTCGTAATCGTCCGGGTCTGTTTCGAGGTCTTTGTCATCGCAAACATCTTCCAGTTCTTCGAAGTCCATTTCGGCAAGAGCTTCACCGGTTAATTCTTCTTCCTCTTCGTCTTCATCTTCGTCGTCGTCCGAGTCTTCATCATCCTCGTCATCTTCATCTTCATCATCAGAGTCCTCATCGTCGTCATCCTCATCGGAATCTTCGTCATCGTCCTCTTCTTCTTCCTCGTCTTCGTCGTCATCATCTTCCTCTTCTGAAGCAAAGAAGTCTTTTGCTTCTTCGGCAGACAACATAATAGGAGCCGGGATAATTTTTACTGAGCCATCTTCGTAAGTAATGATGATTGCACCATTAATCTCTTTGCGAGATACTTCCTTTAACTCTACCTTTTTGGTTTCTTTTTTCTTAGCCATTTTCGTAAATGTTTAAATGTTAATAATCAATAGTTATATCACTCTGTTATAAGTTTCTTGTATTTTCTTTCGCTTCCCGTAAGATAAGCAAATGCAATATTATATTGTTTTACCTCATCAATTACGGTCTTTAGTTCTTCTTGAGATTCTATCTTTACATCTTCTGTATCGATAACTTCATCCTGGTCATTATAGGTATTAACCTTAAAGGATTTACCCATGAACGGATTTGATTGCTTATGTACCTTTACTTCCGGTACTGGGTTTTTAGTTTCCATTGCTGTATTTAATTTTAATTATTCCAGGAATACCAACCTTACCAAATACTTCGGTATAGAATTTGTATTTTGGATTTTGCATTGATTTATAGTTATCAGCTAATCTCATAGGAAATACCCAATATTCATTTTCTAGCACCCTGTTTGTCATAATATAGGCATATTTACTTCTCATCCTATATTTGCTTACAGGAGTGAATCCCTGAAATCTTAAAGCTTTTACTAAGAACCTTTCTTTTGGTTGCCATCCCAAATGATTTAAAGATTCATCATAAAAGATATCAAGCATATCCCTTTGTGCTTTGATAAATAGTACTTTCTGTATCGGAATATCTAATTTCTTTCTTAGGTACAAGGCCAAGGAACATACCAATGGAGGATATTGCAAAGAAAAAATATTATATTTATTCTTTTCCTCTTGACTCAGCCTGTTGTAAATCCTGTAAGATAGCAGAATGGATTTGTATTCTCTTCTTCCGGATATAGTTGGAAGATATGCCTTCCCGTTGTCCATACAATTTTTGTGAGTACCTTTCATTGAATACCTTCTTTCCTTTTGATTTGAAGACCCGGTGCATTTGAACCATGAACCTTCGTCTTCTGTGTTTATCAATTTTATATTCATCCGGGATAATAAACTTCCTGGCTTTTACTAATCTCCCTTTATACCAGAATTTAGTAGAACCAGATTTATGTCTTAGACCATTCATATCTTGAAGTATTCTTATCCCTTGCCTAAGTAATTTCCTGCCTGATATGATATGAATATATTGAAGAACATCTACTCCGTACATATAAACCAAAGTCTTTTTTATTTGATACCTTGTGAAATAAGGTATACCGGTTAAGTGTTTCCGATATAAACTTTTTTCGGTAATACGTTTGTTGGTGGTATCTGGTCTCCATGTCCATATATAATATCTATCTTTTCGGATTGGTTCCCTACTACTTTCCTTTAGCTTTACCATTACTCATAGTCCTCCTTGCAGTTCTAAACCAAAGTGTTATCGATTTATCATTTGCATCTGGGAACTTCTTTTTCATCCTTCTAGTTACTCTTTCTAAATCATAACCCTTTGCAACCAATGACCATACATAGGATTTCTTAGTTCCCTTGATGAGATTGAATTCATCCCTTTCTCTTGGTGGTTTCTTTTCCCTTGGCTTTTTTATTCCTGGAACCCTTTTGGATTTCCTTTGCCCATCTTCTCCTTCTTCTCCAAGAAACCCAAGCCTTAATTTTGAATTCCTTAGAGGGTCATCTTTTGAATAACCTATATTCTCTAATTGTTTATCCATCCAATCATCATATTGGTCAATCAATGATTTGTCTGGTTTATTAGTTGACCTTTCGATATAACCAATTAAATCGAAAACTCCAGCAGCACATGCATCAGGGAAAGGCATACCCAATACTATGGCTTTTCTTTTTAAATCCCTGTAAGTCATATTCCTCCCGGCTGAACCAAGGAAACTGGCTTTTTCTTTTGAGGGTGCTGGTTTATTCTTTTTGTTCTTTCTCATATCTTTTATTTTAATTTGTTGCAAATATAATAATTTTTATTTATATAGAAAAATATTTCTATCTATTTTTATAAAAAGCTGAGGTATCTGATATGCGTTCAGCAGCCGTTGATTTAGGCTTTTTCTTTCTTTTCTTTTTAACCTTATCGGCATTGAAGGCCATATCAAGTTTCTTAATACTGAATTCTATATTATTCACTTGATTATAGTTAACTGCTTTTTCCACGCAGCATCTGTACTCAGGCCAGAAGCGTTGTCCTAATTTTACATCAACTGTTTTAATCATAAACTTGGATACCATGAAGCCAAATGTATCTGCATCGTCTTTCTTTTCGAATACATACATATAGAATCTACTAAATTCACTAACTACCTCATCTAAGGGTCTTACTGGCATTAGCAAATACCCATCTGTGTATAATTCTTCTGATATTAAGCATACCCAATATTTCTTCTTACCAGGCTTTACTTTATACCTAAACCTTTCTTTCAGTTTTGTGTGCATCCATTCTGGTACTCGGTTTAAAAGGTATTTAATGTATATCTTATCCTTCTTATTCAACCGCCTCTTAAATGCAGAAGGCTGTTGTAGCATTCTTGGTAGAATCCTAAAGTTATTCCACCTATCGAACTCTAGAATTAACCTCATTGAATCTAAGTCCCAGGGGTCTTCTGATTCTTTGAGTCTTTTCATATTTCTTTCGATATTACTATTGCTTACCTTTGAGAGTAAGTTAGAAGAGTCTCCAGTATATAGACTAGCTTCTTTCCTTGTTAATCTCTTTTCAATACATCCTTCAATAAAATCACAAAAGCTTCGTTCGCAAGGACAGTCAGGTCGAAAAATAGAAGTGTGTAACTCGAAAAAATCAGAGAATAATCTGAAGAACTTTTCTGACCTTTCTCTGATTTCTAAATACTTGTAATGTGACAACTTTAAAATTTCACCAGCTTCCCACGAAGATTTGCTTTCGGATAACTGAAGGAATAAAGACTGCCTTTCTATTTCGTTTAAGCAGTCCCAAGCTTTCTTCTGAGCATCGTTCATATTAATTCCTCCTAAAATCCATTATTCTATCTATTGATTCACTTGTTATCTCATTTGGGTCATAATCTTGGGAGTTAGCATATAACTTATCTGGGTCATAATTCTGGTACACGCTATAAATTACGTTATCAAATGGTAACCATATTTCCATTTTACCCATTTCCGGATATAAAAGAAGTTGTACCATTTTATTTATGTGGTCTATACCCAATACCGTAGCATCTATTCCTTCGTATGGATAGCCTTTGAGTACTAAGTAATCGCCTATCTTAACATTCATCAAATCGTCTACAGAATATTTCTTTCCTTCTTTTGCCATTCTCTTAAACCTTTTAACATCTTTTCTGGTGCATGTAGCTACCAATGAGAAATCATCAAAGTCTTCAGAGTTATCTATTCTGGCTTTCTTCTTTCTTTCATGAAGAGTCTCTGTAGACTTTAACCAAGTTCTTATACCTGATATACTTCTCTTCAGTTTGTTTAGAAAAGGTCTAGAGTACGCTAACTCTGTAGGCATCTTGATAAAACCGTAATTGAATAAGATTGGTACTTCTTCGAATATCATCTTACCCTTTGCGGTTTTCTTTAAAACGTTTATCGTAGGGATAATGGCACGTACTTTTTTATATCCCTTTTCTTTAAGTTCTTTATTAATGTTCTGATAATACTTTCGTTCTATGTAGAAGATACAATAAGAATAAGGGATACGTTTCATATTATTTCTTTTTAATGATTAACTTAGCTTGCTTATGAATTAACTTATAAGGTACATTTAAAACCTCACTAGCCATAAATACCATAAGAGTATTCCCGGGTACTTGAATATACATTACTTTAGTAACATATTCTGCAATAATATCTCCCAGTTTTACTCCAACTACGAAGAAAAATTCATTTGCAGGCATAGAATTATACCTCATACATAGAATAGGTACTTTATTTGCCCTTTTAGCATCCTTGCTTGCTTGTTCCCAAAATCTTAGGATATCACAAGTTTTATTACCAAGCAGTACATGTTCGAATTTGATATCTTTGTAGTTTTTACATTCGATAGATATCTTACAGCGATGAGCATGTTTTTCATCTACACAAGTAATATCAGAAGCAGCATCCTTGTTAGAATGCCAAGCCCCTGACATTGGAACTCTATTCCAAGTATAAGTGGTCCATTTAGTAAACCACTTAGACATTTTTAATTCAAATCTTGAGCCTTTTTTCTTACTATTCATGATGTATTATATTTTATATCATTATAGTAGTTGGTACCTACTCAGGCCATTCACCTTTTCAACTTGCAGGATTTTAGTATTAGATAAGGGAAGTGAATCTAAATGGGTAATTAGGAATAGGGTCTTATTTGCAAAAGTATGCCTGATTAAGGATGTAACCACCTCTACATTATCTGAGCTTAAAGATTCAAATACTTCATCTAAGAAGGCTAGATTAATCCCTTTGGAAGCAGTTAGAGATTCGTTCATAGCAAATGCCATTGCAACATTACAAAGTTGTCGTTCTCCTCCAGATAATTCATTGTAATCAATAATTTGTCCATCCCTTTCAATTAAAGTATAAAAGTCTTTTCTAATAGTACCCAAATCTATACCAAATTCAATCCTGAATCCCAATACTTGAGAATATTTATCAAGTGTTCTATTTAACATATCCAGAGATGAATCAAACAGATAAGCCTTGATTCCATTATTACCAAGTGGGTCATTAAGTAACCAATCGTAATTCTTTAACTCTAATTCCTTATTATGGTAATCTTCATCTACCTTACGAAGATTCTTTCTAATTTCCTTAAGTTTCTCTTTATATTTAGGAGACATAACCTTAAGTTTCTCTTGTTTGAGTTTTTCCAACTCCTCGTCAATATCAGCAATATCAGAAGCAATATCATCACATTCTTTTTGAAGTCTCTTATACTTCTCATTCGTAATTCTCAACTCATCCAACCTACCCAGAGCATCTTCATATTCTTCCTGGAGTTTATCTGAGTTTATAATTGCTTTATAGATAATATCTACGCTCTCTTTCGCACGTTTGTAGTGGCCTTTATCTAACTGTATCTTGAGTTTCTTTACAAAATCTGGTAATGATACTCCAGATACTATACGGTTATATTTTATCTTGGATTTAAGAACATCTACATAATCAGTATGTTTCTTAATCTTAACTTTAAGACTCTTTTCTACTTCATCCTTAAGTTGTTGCTGTTTTTTAATGAGTTGCTTAGTTAGGTCTTCCCTATCTTTCTTTAATTCTCTACGTTCTGACTTTATTTTTTCTTTGAAACCTTTCTCCCTGTCACGTAAATCAAAGTAAGCTTCCTTATTTGCTTCAAGTTCTTTCTTTAATAAAGCAGATTGGTGTTCTACTTCGTTTGCCTGAGCTAATAGGTTATTTTTATCCTGCATAGCTATACCTTTGGCAATGTTAAGAAATTCTAAATCAAATACTTCTTCGAATATCTTCTTCTTATCTGAATTAGATTCTTGTATCAGTCGTTTAATACCCTGACCAAACATAATGGAGTTCATGAATAGAGTATAGGATAAACCAAGTTCTGCATTAATGGCATCTTGGAGTTTATTCTTACCCTTTACATTCACTACCTCGTTATCTTTCATAAGGATAAGCCTATCTTTACCTTTAGCCCCATCCTCAAGAACTATATTGCATTTCTGACATCGGATAATTTTATAAATATGTTCTCCCTTTTGAAAGAATACCTCTACCATTACTCCCTGGTAATCTTTAGGTCTTACCTTTTCCCAGGTAGTTACTTCTGATACCCCTTTTAGGTTTTTACCATATATTGCCCATACCAATGCTGATAAGATAGTTGATTTACCTTTACCATTCGGTGCCTTGATAAGTATGGTACAACTTGGGTTTAAAGGTATATGTAGGTTTTCTATTGAACAGAATCCTACTACGTTCATTGTTGTAAATGTTAACATGATTCAGCTTTTTTAAGTATGTCAATCAGTAGTTCTTTCTTATCTTGTTCAGTTATACCTTTTTCCTTAAGATACTTCCTTGCTAGAGCTTTCTTAGAAAGTTGCTTAGTAATTTTATGGTTAGTATTTACTAAGTTACTAGTTTTCTTAGGTAAAACGGTATAATAATTGCCATCATCCTTAATATCCTCCTCAGATTCTACATCTACGAATTTAGGGAATTGCTTAAGGTGTACGAATTGCATTGATAAGTCTGAATAAATCTTCCAATAACCCAATTTACAATCTCTATCTGTTCTCCTTTGATGATTAGGTGCACCTATCATATAAACCTTCTTTGATAATCTTTGAGGTTTATGTATATGGCCACATAATACCAAATCAAATCGATTCAAGATATTTACATTGAGATTTTCTACAGAATCAACTTCCCTACCGTCGGTATCCTTTGCTCCAGGATAGTCAGTATGAAGAAGAAGTATGTTCTTTACATTCTTATCTAATTTGAGTTTCTTAAGATATTCACTTAGACCCACATTATTATCAATGTAAGGAACCCCATAAATGTGGTAATCTCCATAAGAACACCATTTGATTCTAGTTAGATTAACACAGCTCATAAAATTCTTATGAAATACAAAAGGCCATCCCTTAGTTATCCTATCAATATGATTTACAGATTTCAAATCGTGATTCCCGTCTATATAAATCATTTTGAATTTTGGGTAGTTACTCTCTAACCTATCAAATTGTTCAGCAACGAATATTGCTAAATCTTGGTCAATTGATTCTGGCTTATGAAATAAATCTCCACAAAACAAAGCAGGACATTTGTACTTTTCACATTGACCTGCAATAACGTCAAGGACCCTGATACTATTCAAGGTCCTATTGTTGTTCTCATTGAATTTTGCCCATAAATTGATGTGCAAATCCGAGAATGCTATAAATACTACTTCTTTATTCATGAAGAAAATCAATAATAAGTTTCTTACGAATATCCAAATTAGCTTCTCTTATACAGAGAACTTTAGTTTCACCATATATTGATTTGATTACTCCCTCTGTTGCACCGTATTCCAAGAGTTGATTCTTAAAAATGTTCTTATAAATAGAAGATATTTCCTTAGTAGGTAAGAATCCCCACAAGTTCAATACGTTATCCATTATAAAAGATATTAAGAACTGGAAGTAATTGTTATCTATTCGTTTACCATTATCTTCCATAACCCATTCCTTTACCATGGCAGTAGTAAAGTCTAATAGGATAAGATGAGTACATTGTTGATTGAGTAACATCTTGCAAGTTTCGAAAAAGTGTTCCATTTCACATTTAGGAACATTCTTGGCTTGCTTGTAATAGAAATAGGCAGCTAAATCAAGATAGCTTCTATCTGTAACAAATCTATCCCTATCTCTGAACATTTTGTTTCTTAGGTTCATTACCTGAAAATCTTCGAGTAACAAATCCTTTGAATCCCTTTCTAACATCTCTTTATGAGACATATCCTTTGTTTTAGGTATTAAGTCTGATACACTACCAGATATAAAATCCAATACTGGAGGGTATTCTGTTACATCAAACTTAATCATCCCGGGAACTTCTTTTGCTAAAGTGGTTTTCCCAACTCCACTTGCACCTGCAAACATTATTTTCATTCGGATAACTCTTTAAATGGTTTAATAAATTCTTTAGTTAGGAACGAAGCAAGAGAATACTCTATGCACAGTTTCCTAAATTTATCATAGTTGAAAGTCTTCTTTCTCTTGAGAGGTATCTTATCTAAAGGGACATTACCTACAAACCAGAATAAATCAATCAACTTACGATTCCTTTCCCAAGCTTCTTGGTACTCTTTATTAGGTTTAGCTTCCAGATATTTGTAGATTGATTTATACTCATCTAATATCTTTCTTGCAGTTACTGGACCTATACCCTTAAAACCTGGAATATCATCGGAAGTATCACCCACCATTGCAAGGTATTCAACGGTCTCATGTGAATGATAACCAAATAACTCTTTACAATTACCCATTCGAATAACTTCATCCTTTCTTGGATTTAATATCCTAACGTTCTTGTTTAGAAGTTGATTAAAATCCTTATCTGATGATACCAAGATTACATTATCTGAACGATAAGTATTAATAATTAGGTATGCTAAGAAATCATCTCCCTCATATTGAGTTTTATTCCTTTTATCAAATATATAAGAAATTCTTAGCATACCTAATATCTTCATTATGATTGCCTTTTGTATTTGCAAGGATTCATAATCAACCGATATATTTTTTCTGTGTCCCTTATAGTTAGGCAATAACTTATCCCTTACTGGTGAATGACCATTATCAAAGGTTATAACTACTTCGTTTGGTTCAAACCTTGTAAGATACATGTGAAGTGATTTGAAAAATCCAAATATTGCTCCACTTGGTTTACCGTCTGTGGATTTAAGTTTCTCGAACTTGTGAAAAGATTGATGGAGAATGTTCTCCCCATCAATCAATAATACTGTTTTCTTACTCATCGTCTTCCTCCTCGTCATCTGACTCGTTAAATGATTCATATTCTACTCCATCTACTGGATATAAATTAGTAGTCAATGCTACTATCTTCTTTCTAGTTGTACCGATAGTATTTATCTCAGCCTTCTTTAATAGTTTACGACGAAGTTCATCATCCTCTTCCAAAAGCTTTTGGAATTTCTCTTCACCTCTTGCAAGAGTTTTTCCTTTGAACTTATATACTCCACCTGAAGATTTTTCTATGATATCATTTTCTACCAATACATCCTCAAGAGCATAGCATCTATCAAAACCTACTTCATGGAACTTAGGATTGAAGTAAACCGGGCACTTACTGATTGTAGGTCTTGGAGGAGCAACTTTATTTTTAATAAGTCGGATTGTGACCAATTTACCAGCTTTCCGTTCTTTACCTTTCTGTTTAACAGTGATAGACTTGCCTGAGTAAAAGGCAGCTCTGATTGAAGCGTAGAACTTAAGTGCTGCACCTCCTGTAGTAGTTGTGTTATCTTTTCCAAATCCGACATTTAAAGCAGTTCTTAATTGGTTAATGTAAATCTGTGTAACTCCTAATCTATAGAATAATTCACTTCTGATACGGAAGTATTTATAAAGAGCTTTTGCTCTACCTCCCATTTCTGCTTTACCCTCTACCATTTTAGAATCTATGTTATCTGCACAATCCATAGCAGCAATAGAATCTATCACTAAGAGAATCGGCTCATTATGAGTTAATTGTGAACGCAAATAAATTGCTAAGTCTGCTACAGCATCAGATATATATTCTATACGAGTATCATTCAATACTGTAACTTTTTCTGGATCTACTCCATTAGTTTCTGCCCAAGAGTTCATCCAAGATTGTTCAGCATCTACCCATATTACATGACCGCCCAGTTGTTGACAAGCATAGGCAAAATTATAAGCTATTAGGGATTTTCCAGAGGATTCTTCTCCGGCTACCTCCAGGATTTTACCAAATGGGATACCTCCACCAAAAGTATAATTCAGAGAGAAGAAAGTAGAAGGCAACCAAAGATTAGATTCTACAGTTTCTGAAGCTAATCTCATCATCCCACCATATTTTTTTAATATCTCATTTTTTGTAGGTACCTTTAAGCCTACCTTAGATTTCTTAGCCATAATGTAAAGTATTTAAATAAAAAGAGAGGATAACCGAACGAATCTAATTACCCTCTCTACCCAACAACAAACATGAATTACTAACACCAATTAGATATCTGAACGATATTTTCTTTTCTTTTTCTTTGGTTCTTCGTCTTCCATATAGTGATCCTTATGGATTCCCTTTTTCTTCTTTTTCTTTGGTTCTTCGTCCCCATCATCACCATGATCTTCTTTTAAGAATTTTGCCAAAATCTCTTCTAGTTCTTCATAGGACTTAATTTGAGAACGAACTATGGATTCCAAATCCAATTGACCCTGATACTTCTTGTCCAATTTAGTAGGTTTGCACTGAGTAGCAGAATAAGTAGTATCAAATTTACCAGAACCAGATCTCTTGATCTTAATATCATATCCAGTTTTATAATCAGTCATATCACCGGCCTCGTCTTCATCGAGGTAAAGGTCAATAATATCCTGATATACAGATGATGGTACTAATACTCCCTTATCCTTACCTTCATATCCAACTTTAGTACCTTTCTCATCGTCATAAACGATTCCGCCAATAACATATCTTCTACGAGGTACTATCAATTTAGCAAGGTTCTTATCATCGTCATCCTTAGAACTTTTCAATTCCTGGTATTTTTCCATGAAAGGGCATGGTTCATCAAAAGTAGCTGGAGATATTACTCCTCCAAGATCTCCTCCCAAATAGAATTGAACAATTTCTATACCCAATTCTTGGTCATCACCTGGAGATTTAATTCTCATTCTAAGTGTTCCCTCTTTGGGATATACTAATCCCCCTCCGTTTCCTCTGGATTCTAATTTCTTCTTTCTTGCAAGCATCTTATCTCGAGTAGAACTACCCTCTGAAGAAAGCTTTTTCTTTTTGTCTTTTACCATAATATTTAAAATTTAATTATTGTTAGCCTCTGAATAGATGATCTCATTCAAACTTAACACTGTAACGATATTCTTTTCTAGAATATTCTTTACAGATTCTGGCCAATCCGGTCTGATCTCAAATTCCAATTCTTTACCAGCATACATACCGTAAGTAACTACTCTACCAACCTCCGTAAGATCGGTATAAGTTTTATATTCTTCAGTTATAGTACCTCTTTTAACTACTACTCCCTTTCTGGGAACTCCCTCAGAAACAGTTCCGGGTATAATGATACCGGACTTGGTTGTGTTAATATCTTTCGGGGATAATA
>OBIA01000053.1_pt1 | contig 90602 bp, 81 predicted proteins | sample 1519911 | NCBI WGS metagenome assembly OBIA01 (sample SAMN04209236, study PRJEB22552) | human gut metagenome | biome: gut; material: feces | host: Homo sapiens | place: USA: Oklahoma | reverse complement strand
TTGGCAAGGTTCAGAAGATCTTCGTATGGCGGCAGGTCGGCTTTGATTTTATCGATGTTCTCAATTTGTACGGTGGAGATTGTTTTGTTATATTCCCGTGCTGCCGCCAACGCTGCATCGATTTCCGAAGTGTCAATCTGCTGAAGCTTTTCTTCGTATTCCGTCTGTACGAGCGACTGCGTGTGCTCGTTGTTAATTGATGCAATTAACGGGTACGCAGCTGCACCCGCTCCGAGCAGAATCACAATTATAAAACAGATAATGATGATGGTGTTTTTACGTTTGCTCATTTTTTGATCCCTCCAATCTTTTTGGCGACGACGATCAGCCTGCCGTTATCGCTGCTGTATTCGCACGTCGATAGAGTAACTAATTTATCTCCGTATTCAGCATCCATGCCCGTATCATACAAAGCGCGCTGCTTGCATTCGTTGACGTATGTATTAAAGGTTAATTCGTTGCTTTCTACGTAGTTGTAGTATTGAAAACTGTCTGCTTGATAGGCCGTTGTGATGATAACCGCCATGACCTCATACAGTCCCAGCTCGTCTACTGTGTCAAAACGCACGTATTTGTGCTGCTCGAAGAATGCTTCCTTTTTATAAAGCTCGAGGTCGCTGAACATCCCGCCGTCAAGCATGTGGTGGCCGTAAATTATCAAGTTATCGCACGTGCGTATATCGCAGTTTTCCTGTAAATACGGCGTGCCTAAATTGCTGTACTCTTTCTCAAAATTTCGGCGCAAATAATAATTGGGGCTATCCGGCGACTGCATTACCGGGTAATTGATCTCTGTTCCCGGTACGCGTATCCAGCCTACAAAGTCTGAATTATATCCGTGCAGCTCTCGGTATACTTCAAGCAACTGTGCCGCATTGCCGATTTGCTCCAAATCTCCCAACTCACTTTCAGCTGCGTCCACCTTTTCGGCTATGGTTGCAAACATCTCCTTTTGCTCTGCTTTTTGCTGTCGGTTATGGATGAGCAGATACGCGCAAAATCCCGCGATGCACAGCAGTAAAATCGCGATGATAATGGCTGTAATCTGCGCACCTTTATGCGTTCGCTTTTGGGGCATGTTTTCACCTTCTTAAAGAAATCTTCTTTATTTTTACTTGATTTTTGCTTTATGTTTGCATATAATATAGTTGAAAGGAGGTATGAATAATGTCTGATATGGTTAATGTAAACTTCAAACTTGATGCTGAAACAAAGCGAGGTATGGAACAAGCTTGTAAAGATATGGGACTATCTTTATCGGCAGCATTTACTGTGTTTGCCAAGAAAGTCAGCCGAGAGAAACGTATCCCGTTTGAACTTTCCGTTGATCCTTTTTACTCGGAAAGCAATATGCGCTACTTGGAAGAAAAGATGGCAGCGTATAAAGCTGGAACACTTAAATTTGCAGAACACGAGTTGATAGAGGATTGATTATGCCAATAAAAGTAATACAATGGGACTTAGACGCTTGGGAAGATTATCTTTACTGGCAATCACAAGATAAGAAAAATCTTAAAAGGATAAACAAGCTCTTGAAAGATATAAGTCGTAATCCATTTGAAGGCATCGGAAAACCTGAACCTTTAAAAGAAAATCTCACAGGTTTTTGGAGTAGGCGAATCGATGAAGAACATCGACTTGTTTACGCTGTCGAAGATGAGAGAGTTATAATCTTTGCTTGTAGAGGACACTATGATGATTGATTAGAGGACGGGGAACCGTCCTCTTTTCCTTTTCACCCAAAGCCTACACACACGTTGCAGGCTTTGGGTGGGGCTCAGTGCTGCCACTGAGCCCTCCCTGCGAGGTAAACCTAATTCAAAATTTGGGTGTATTCTTACTTATCTTCCTGCTCTTTTCTTTTCTTGAACACAAGGAAAAAGATAAATGCGGAAGTACCGAGACAGAAGACGAGAACGCCGCCGATAGCAAGCGCCCATGTGCCGTTTTCACCGGTCATCGGGGTCTCGAAACCCTTGGTGTTCACGACCTGCAGCGGAGCGATTGCATTGGTGGAACCCGTATCTATCTCATCGTCGAGCATCGTGACGTTGTTACCGTCAACCGTTGCAGATGCAGTCTGATAGTTATGAGCGAGCTGCGTCTGCGGGATGTTCGCGAGCTTGAGATTCAGACCGCCGTCGAAGTTATAGCGCGGGTCGTTCTGGATAACACCAAGCGTATCTTTGCTGTAAATGTCGCATGGGCGGGTTGTATCATCGACGGACTTGATCGTTACGTCAATGTTATTTTTGAGCAGCGTGTAGCCGTTGGCCGTTTCGAGCTCTGTCCAGATGTACTGGTCATCCTCGACGCCCTTAAGGATGATCTGTCCGGGCTTGCTATTCCATGTTACCGGATGCAGCGCAGTAGCTTCGGCTTCCTTATCCGTGTGGCCGGTAACATACCAGATGCCTTCGCCCTCATTAAGCTGTGCGATTACATAGTAGCCATCCGTCGCGTTCTGCGCTTTAAAGAGAACGTGATTGAACATCGTCTGTTCCGCCTTACCATCGCTAAAGGTCTTGGCAACGTTAATCGCGTATGTATAGATATGGCAGTCATCGATGAGCGTGTCAAAATACCTATCGTTAGAGCGCTTCCAAGTCAGAACAACATTGTTCTCGTTGCCGTTGTCGCCGTAAACAAGGCTTTCGTCACTGTTGAGCTTTGCATTATAGCGAATACGGAGCGTGTAGTTGCTGTAACCTGCGTACAGAGTGCCGTTGGAGTTATTCGCAGCTGTATTGGCTGTGTTGATATCCTTGAGACCGGCAGGTGTCATGGCAATCGTCATGGTGTGGGACTTATCGCTGTTTTCGACTTTTGTAGCCGTAAACTTATTGTCAGCTTCCGTCCACTTTGCAACAGACTGCGTGCAAGCTGCATCCTTGAAGAATTCGAGCGTTACTTCGCCATTGTAGGAAAGACCACGTGCAAGAACATCCTTAAAGGTATAATCGCTGATATTGGTGGCCGTAGATGTGATCGTCGGCAATGTGCTGATGATCTGGTATTCTACGGTGTCACCTGCGGATGCCGTTGCATTGTGTGCAAAGCCGTCGGTAATGGTATCGGAAGCATTGTTGTGACCGGTATCGGCCTTTGCCTCACGGACTGTTTTTTCGAGCGTCACGATACCCGTTTCATTCTTCGGGTACAAAGTTACGTCGTACAGCCAGTTACGGCCACCGTTCGTAATGTTGTCGTTCGTGTCGCCGTTGGTCATACCACCGTCAACATTCGTCATCGGCAAGGACACGAAGCACGGATTGGTCGTACCCACGACCATTTCCGGAACCTTGGTTTCAACGAGCAGATAGAGGCCGAGCGGCAAGTCATTTGCCTCGGTCTTACCATCCTCATCGGTCTCCAGCATTTTTGTACCGCCGTGTGCTGCGACATACGTCTCAAGAGAGTTCTTAACTGTCGTAGCATTCGTCGTAAGGGCATTTTTCAGCGCTGCGCTGAGCTTATCCGACTGATAATACCATTTGCTGGAATCAAGCGCATTGTTGGCGTTTTCATAACTGTTTTTGCCGTCTGCAAGGCCGATAGCTGCGAGCATATCCGCACCGGCAGTCTTGTCGATTGCGTACAAAACCTCAACATGGTCGTACTCCTGCTGATCTTTTGCAGACTCCGAGAACTGCACAATGTCAGCAATTTTGAGGTAAGTATATTCCACACCATGAATTGCATAGCCGTTGGACAGCAAACCGTTGCCGAGATCGGACGTTGCATCGGTGTCGCCTTTGCGCGTTGCTCCGCCAAGCGTGTCGTTAACGCGCTGGTCGTACTGGCCGGTGGAAACGTAGCTGCTTTCCTTCCACACGCCATCCTTGGCTGCATTCGTAAAATCATACTTATACAGCGTGAGGTTGGCCGTCCTTGAGGTGTCGATCGTAGCGTCTGCAATACTTGCGGCAGACGCCGAGATCAGAGAGGTGCAGGCCAGAGCTGCTGCTAAAGCCTGAGGACGGCAATGTAAAACTTTGATTGTTGACCGCTGTAACAACCACATCAACGGTTTCTGTACCGTCATCGAGCATCTGCGGCAAGCTGCCGATAAACATCGGCGCTGCGAGCAGAGTGTTGCCGGACTTAGTGGCGGTTTCTGTCAGTCGGTAAAGGATCGTCACAGTCTGATTATTGATCTGAAGCCCATTAAAGGTAGCGACGCCGGTTTCATCGGTTATAAGTGCGCCGTCAACGACTGCACTTGTGCAACCGCCGATAGAAGGCTTGCTGTCTTCTGCTCTGGCTTCTACCGGGGCCCATGTCGCGCCGTCGTCGGTGCTGTACTCAAGCGTAAACTCTACGCCCGGCATAGCATTGCCATCGGCATCAACCTTTTTAGCTGTAATGGAGCCCACGCTCGGGGTGTTTTCCTGCGTAACTTCTACGATCTGCTCATCGTGCTCGATTGCAAAGTCATGCACGGTATCATCAAGTTCATAACCCTTCGGAGCCATCACCTCTGACCAGTGGTATTGTCCGTAAAGGATCGAGTCTACCTTGATTTTTCCGTCCGGCCCGGAAGTTTCGGTTGCAATCACATTACCATCATCATCTGTAATCTCAAACTTCGCGCCTTCAAGCGGCGTCACACCGTCGTGGTCTACTTTGAGGATTTCAAGCGTACCGCGTGCAATTTGGTTGTAAAAGCGAACCTCTGCCGTCTGCCCATAGGTAAGTGTTACTGTCTGTGCATCCAGCGTGCGATATTTATCCGGCACGTTGATTTCTTCGACCTTGTACTCGTACAGCTGCGTTGCATCTGCATCGACGTATACAGGCATCTGATCTGTAATGATCTCACCGGCCGCATTGGTGGTATACGTTTTACTATACCCATCCGCAAGCCGTGTGACCTTGAATGTAAAACCGGCAACATTGCCGTCTTCGGAGGTCTTCACGATTTTGAGCGGCGCATACTTGAGCTCGTTTGTGAGCGTCACCTCATACGTTTTGCCGTTTTCGTGGACGTCAACATCCAAGTCTTTAAATTCGCGCCCCGGCACACCTTTGACCTGATGCAGCGTATACGTGCCGTAGGGCAGGTCTTTGGTGGTCGCCTTGCCGTCCGCCCCGGTCACAAGATAATCTCGTTCTGTGTCTTTTGCGTTGGCATAGCTACCGGCAGATTTGAGATACACCTGATATTCAGCGCCTTGCTCAAGCTGTGCATCCGCACCGAGCATTTCAATTTGCTTGGTGATCTGGATGTGTCCTTTAAAGACATCTTCGGTGAAATCTTCGGGTTCGAGGTCATATTCAATTTTCTCTGTTTTGGTTGTTGTAACGTAGGTGTGCACACGAGAATCCAACTTGTATCCTGCTGGGGCTGTAATTTCTTGTACAGTTACAGTCACACCAATGGGCAAGCCACGAAGTGTAGCAGAACCTGCTGCGTTTGTTGTTATGACTTCTTCAATCTTCTTTCCACCGTTTGTATACGAAATTTTGTACTGCGCTCCTTCCAAAGAAGCGTTACCTTGTGCGGTACTTGCGTTTGTTTCCGAGTCTTTTTTTCGCACAGTCAAACGTATCTTTGTCGGGTCATCTACAACATCCATTGTGTTTGAATCATAGGTGAGAAAAAATGTATGAACCTCTTTGTCCAGTACATAACCCTTCGGTGCAGTGCGTTCTTTTATGGCATAGCGCGTATTCGGCTTTAAGGTACGTGAAAGAACAGCTTTACCGTTTGCTCCGGTTGTAAAGGTTGCAACTACCGTATCCTTGGAATAATCATGGTTCGGATCACCGTTTGCAACGTACACATTATAAACCGCACCGGCTAAGCTGTAATTCGAGTTGCCGTTCGTGATGCTCACGTCTGCACTGGTTTTTGTAAGTGTCACCGTTTTGATAAGCGGCACATCGCTGACATTCAGAGTTGCGTCAGCATTGTTGATCCTAACGGTATGCCTTGTCGTGTCCAAGGCATACCCCGGAGGCGCTTTGGATTCCACGGCGGTATATGTGCCGTTTTTGAGCTTCACGTTTGAAGAACCCTTGCCCGACGAATTGGTGGTAATGGATGCAACTTCCGTACCTGAACTGTTATAGATTTTATACACGGCTCCGGCGAGACTGTATCCACTGTCGCCGTTTGTGATAGAGACATTGGCACTCGTCTTCGTGAGGTTAATACTATACTCCAATGGTATCGGAGCATCTGATACATTTAATGCAGCGTCTCCGTAAGAAATCGTTACCCAATGCGTTGTTTCGTCCTTGTAGTAGTTTTTCGGAGAAGTGGTTTCCTTGATGGAATACCGTCCGTTTTGGAGAGCAACATTTGTGTATCCGTACCCCGATGCGTCCGTGGCTATAGTCGCTACTGCTGTATTGCCGCTGTAAACGGTGTACACAGCACCCTCAAGGCTGTATCTATTATCACCATTAGTCATAGATGTGTCAGCACTGGACTTTTTTAGATAGATGTAATAGGACGGTGTAACCGTCTGCACTTTGAGATAACTGCGTACAGTTTTAGTCTTTCCAAGCGGTGTAGCTATGAGCTGAATTGATGAATCTGTGCATTTCCACCAAGCGAGGTTGCTGTCATCGCCTATGGTACGCGAACCCGTTGCAACAACGCCCGACGGATACTCTTTTGTGGTCGAGATTGTGAGCTTATTGCCGTTTTTGGTGAATGTTATACCGTTATGGGTGTACGTATAATAGGCAGCAACAGAATGGCTGTCCGTGACTGTTGCTGTATACTTGCTGCCATCCCAATACATTTTTATTGTCGTCGAAAAGCTGGATGAACTGCTTGAAGCAAAGGAGGGAATCGTATAAGCATTGAGCAGCTTGGCTTTGACCTCAGCGTAATAGCTCCTTACAACCGTAGGGTTATACGCATTTTTGGCAACGGTTTCGAGGTCGGTATCGACCTGCGATTTCCATGTCCAGCTTGTATTGCTATGCTTGGTGATATAGTTTTTTTCGGCTGCCCAGATTAGGTATTGCGTGACAAGCCATTTTGCAGTTTCATTGGCGTAATTGCCTTTATAACCGATGCCTTGTGTATTACCCCAATCGGACTTATCCAGAGAATTTGTTTCATGAAAGCCTTCCGCCAGGATAGCCTTCATGGTCGTCTGCTGCGGCACAGTAAACGACGACCACGTAAAATCTATATTGTCCCAAATTAGCTTATCTTTTTCGAGACAATATGCCGGATATTCGGTTGAACCGGACTTGATCGCCTTTGTGGGCAGATGCCCCAATGAGCCGGTCACTGTTGTCGTCGTTTCTTTGGCGAGCGAATAAAAATGTATAACCGATTTACCGGTGTCACCAATACCGGTAAGCGATATTCCCGCCTCGGTGTCGGCGGCATAGCTCATAATCCACTCTCCCGGCATTGTCCACAGGTAGTCTGCCGGATCGGCTTTACCCTCCGAAGTGATGACTTCAAAGTGCAAATGCGGGCCGGTAGCATTTCCGGTACTGCCGACACGCCCGATACGCTGCCCGCGCACAACTTTTTCCCCTTGCTGCACATTGATCTCAGATAAGTGTGCATACAGCGTCGTATTGCCGTCCGCGTGCCTGATCTCGATCATGTGACCGTAGCTCATCATGCCGGTGGTGTCATACGACCCGTCCCAAATCTGCACATAGCTTACAGTGCCATCCTCTGCCGCATATACAGGCGATCCGCTTGATGCGGCAATATCTATCGCCTTGTGCTCGGCGCTGTATTCCTGTGTGATTTCGTTATCACCCGGCACAGGGAACAGGTAGATACATACCTTATCTACATTATCCAATACGTCGTGCTCAAGCTTTACTGGGTTCACCACCGGCTGTGGTGACGGCGTAGGCGTCGGCGTTACAACAGGGGATGCGCTCGGTACAGCACTGGGCTCCGGCGTACTCGTGGGCACTGCTGTCGGCGTTGCAGTAACTCCGGGTGTAGCCGTGGGAACTGCGGTAGGTTCTGCCGTCGGGGCCGGTGTAGCGGTACTTTCCGGTGTAGGCGTTGGCTCCTGCGTTGGCTCCTGCGTCGGCTCTGCGGTAGGTTCCGGGGTAGGCTCCGGTGTCGCTTCAATATCCGCCGGAGGATCTTCTGAAATTTCTTCCTGCCCGGTATCTACATCAAAAGCGACTTCAAAGCTCGGACTTTCCACAGGCACGTCGGCTTCATCCGCCAGAGCACTTAACGGCAGTGACATCGTAAGGATCAACGCCGCAAGCGCTCCGGCCAAAATCCGTTTTGCTTTCTTCATTTTTTGCCATTCCTTTCGTTAGATTTTTATATGAAAAAAGCCGCACTCAAAAAGTACGGTTTGAATTTTTGCAGTAAAAAAGCACCCGAGAAAACGGATGCTTCATGCTGCAATATTCAATTTTTATTTGTATTCCCAGTGACCTTGTTCCTCGCGTGCCGGAACGTCTACGACCCAGTGCTTTCCGTCTACTACCCAAAACGGATCGCTTGGAACTTGAGTATAGCTGCCATGGTCATTTCCTTTATCCCATTCTTCATCGGAGTGAGCTTCAAATTCATCAACGGTGGAGAACATTGCGCTGCAAGCGTTGCATCTGTACATCCACACGCTTTCTTCGTGTCCGTATTCTTCCCAGTGTCCCTGTTCCTCTTGCGCCGGAACATCTACAACCCAAACCTTTTCTTTCGGCTTTGGTGTTGCTGTGGGCGCAGCAGTCGGCTTTGATGTAGGAGCTGCCGTAGGCTTGGCCGTCGGAGCGGTTGTGGGTTTCGTGGCAGGTTTAGTCGTTGCAGTCGGCTTAGAGGTAGGCTTTGCTGTCGGTGCCGCCGTGGGTTTAGTTGTCGACGCAGTTGTCGGTTTTGCTGTGGCAGAAGGCTTCGCAGTCGCGCTGCTGCCGGAAGACGGTTTGCTCACAGTATTGTTGCCAGAGCTGGGCTTCGTTGTCGCCGACGGTTTTGCGGTTGCACTCGGCTTCGATACTGTGCTGCCGGTAGAACTTGAAGACGACGGCTTACTCGTTGTGCTGTTCTCCGTTTTAGACGAGGCAGACGAGCTGCTTCCCTTCGAGCTCTCGGTTTTGCTGCTTTCCGTTTTTGCGCCCGGCGTCGCCGTAGGCTTTGCACTTGCAGTGCTTGAGCTTGCAGTCGGTTTGCTGCTCGCATCGTTCTTTTCCGATACCGTGCTGCTTACCGCACTGGATGTGGAGCTCTCCGTTACGGCGCTTTCGGTATTGCTGCCCGCACACGCCGCAAGCGATACCGTAAGCGCCGCCGTCATCAATATTGCTGTGATCTTTTTCTTCATAGTCGTTCACTCCTCATATAGAATATTATAATAGCTTTTTAATTTGATTTCAATGAGAAAAGAAAAAACCGGAAGTACTTCCGGTTTTACAGCTTGATTTCAAATTCTTCTTCAATTTTTGGACTGTGATGCTGTTCATGGTTCATGGTTAGCGCCAAACCTTCAAGACGTTCGATACGTTGGTCTAATGCGCTCGAAAGACAAACACAGCGTTCGGAGTCGAGGTAGGGGGACTCTGCGAAGATTTCGCACACACGGTTTCCAAAGTGCTGTAACGCTTCAAAGTTAACCCAATCGAAAGACGATACGAGTTTAAGTTGTTCCTCATGCGTTTCTTTGAACGGCTTTGAAGGCAAATCAGAGGCCAGCGGACGGATGAGTTTGGTCGGTGTATTACACCAAAGAGATGTACCGGAGTCGTAGATCGGCGCAGAACCGATCCACTCTAAGGAGTTGGCGTTTCTAATCGCACCGAAGTTATTATAGTGACGGTCAGTATTGGCGAGTAAATAATCGATGACAATCATTTGATCTACGGCTTGCTGTGCATTAGAGATGCCAAAGGCGGCACAGCAGTTAAGGTAATGCTGATATGTCGTGAGGTGATTTGCTTTCTTTTGAGACTTCATGATGTAGTCAGCAGAGATAAGTTCTGTGTCCGCATCGATAAAGTCTTCGCAAACGCTGTAAGGATAATCGCCCTGCATAATGATCCGATAGGGAACATGAGGGATGTTGAGCTTTTCCATCAGCTCAGAAGCAATAACTTCATTGTATGGCTCCTGTTGGGTCACGCCACTGCCGCCTTTAATGAGGCAGCGCTTGCCGTCGATGATTGTCCACTTTTTGCGTAGCCAACCATCGGAGGTGTTGTCCGGGGACATCAAATCGATTTTCGCACTGGAGCTGTGACCGCCAAAAAGAATGTCACCGATGTCACGGGAAAAATCATTTGTGAAAAAATTGATCTCAGCCCATTCCAACGAGGAACCTTTCTCCTTGATCCAATACTGATCCGAAAGGCTAAGTCCGTAGCTTTTATCGATAAGCTCTTGCGTGCTGCCGATACGCAGAATAGCGAGCGCTTGTTGGATACCTTGACGGCTTGCCGGAATAGAGCGCCCATACCACCACTTGTTAAGTGCTTTGCGGTCGAGGACGTCATTCCTGTATGCAATGCCAATCGGAATGTGCGCAGCGTTATGCACGTCATCCACACGAGTAATCGCGCCGGACGCATCGTCCAGTTCAATATCGACTACGGGTATTTCTTTGTGCATCAATGTGTAGTGCATGGCGACACCTCCTTATTCCTAAAGCGTTGCTTATAGATACATTCCAAAATCTTGTTCATTTTCGTGTTTGTGATATTGGCTTTGTTCATGCTGCTGATTTAGCTGTGCATTTAAATTTTGAATTTGCTCTTTGAGTTCCATATTTTCTTTCTCTAAATGCACAATTCTTTCTTGTTGCTTTACCATGATGTCGGAAAAAGCGCGTAAACTCTCAATATGTTTATCGATTTCTTTTTCTGCGTTGGTCAATATATGCTCGCGATTTTCTTTAGCGGCTTTTTCCATACGTAGATGCTGTAAGGTCTCGCCCGTAAGCACTTTTAATTCTCGATGGTCTTTTGAAACTAAATTAAGCAAAACTTCGTTATTTGGATTAAGAGCACCCATTACAGCGTTATGATTTGTAGTTTCGTAGCCTAATCGATCATTTAAGAGCTTTTCAATTTTTTCATATGTTTTTTCAGGAATTTTGTGTAAGAATGCAAAATACGAAATCGAGGTAAAAACAAGAGAAGAAATAGCACCAGTTATTAAGCCAATTAGAATCTCTTGAAAAATATCGTTCAAAAGAAAACCTCCCAGTGAAAAGAAAAAGATAGAATATAGAATGGTTATTGCCCACAAAGTGGCTGTAATACCTTCCAACACTCGAATCAATTTTTCCATGTTTTAATTTTCACCTCCATTATACAGTGTTCGTGAAATCATTTCAAGGCTTTATTCCGCACTGTCCTGCATTGTATCGAACAGAGAAATGCGGCCGGTGGAACGTTTTACGGCTGCAACAGCTTTGCTACGCATTTTATCGTACTCATCTTTCGATAGTTCGTATTCGAATGCGACGATGCGTGTTAGCATGTTTGTTTCAACAGCTTGTTTAAAGAGCTGCGAAGATATGCGATCTGTTGCCCTCTGCACAATCGCCTCGACTTGTCTGCCGTAGATGCCGCAAAGGTAGTCTGTGTTCATTTGATTGCTCAAATAGGCGAAATAAAATTTCAAAGCTGCTTCAATTGCTTCGCTTCGTCCGTTTTGTGGATTGAGGTGCAAAAGATCAACAATAGCATCTAACATACGGACTTCATCATCTGCAAGGTACGTTGAGACCCTCTTTTTGTCAGTAGCCATTTTAAATTTATAGCATCTCCTTTTGCTTCAAATTTCAGTAGTACCACTAGTAGTACCACCGGAATTTGGCTTGAAATCTGAATATTTCGTTTGTTTTATGAAATAGTAGGCGGTAAGGTGGTACTACCGTTCAAAAAGTAGTACCACTTTTTAAAACCCGAAAACCCGCACACTGTGCGGGTTTGTGATGCAGTAGAAACACGAAGTGGTACTACTGCTTTATCCTGCATTCTAAAAAGACACCGATTTGAGAGATTTTGGTGCGTTTTCGAGATGCGAAACAGTTTAAAAATATTACGACCAGAAACCACCGGGGTTTGAGATCGGATTTGACTTGGTTTCGGGCTCCGGTTCCGGCTGAAGCTGTGGGTCATTGTGGATAACCTTTTCTTCGGAAACCGGATCAGAAACGGTTGAAAGTGTTGTGCCTTCAATGTATTCCCGCACGGCTTTTGGAACGATTTTCTTGTACATTTTCTCGAAATACGCTACGAATTCTGCGTCAATATCGATGCCTTTTTGTGTTGAAAAGGTGTGCAGTGCATCGTATTTTCGCTCATCTAAATTGAGCTTTATGGTGAGTTTTTTCATTGTTTTTGACCTCTTTTTCTTCAAAAATTTTCGCCGTCGGCACGCTTTGCGTGCCGATTATTAGTAAGGAAAGAATACCCACAAAATTGTGGATCACTCAAAGAATTGCAAAGGATCGAGCCTATTATCGTTGTATCTGATTTCGAAATGAAGATGATTTCCGGTCGAATCCCCGGTACTTCCGACGTAGCCGATGAGATCACCGGCAGATACAGATTCGCCGACTTTTGCAACACGTTTTGTTTGGTGAGCATATAGGGTAGACCACCCGTTTCCGTGGTCGATTTTTACGAAATTGCCGTAGGAATCATGCCAAGTGCTCATCACAACTGTGCCGTTGGCCGCTGCATAAATCGGGGTCATTGCCGGTGCACCAATATCGATTGCACCGTGCGAATTTTCGTACATTCCGGTGACCGGATTGTATCGGGAACCGGAGCCGGAAGTAATGTAATCTTTACCGTAAGGAGCGGGGAGAGGCCACTCAAATTCACCCTTTCCCGCTACAATTCCGGCGGAGATTTCTTTAATTCTGCCGTTCTCCAGTGTTACCTTTTTAGTGCCGTATGGGTGTGTTCCGCCGGTCAAATATGTAATGCCAGGCAACTGCATCCAGTACGTCCAACTGCCCTCACTGAGCTGCGTTTTTACTACGCCGTCGTGGTTGCTTTTGGCCTCAATTACCTCACCGTTTCCTATATAAATACCGATGTGTCCGCTCATACAAACGGCCAAACCGGGTGTATCGGGGATAGAGGAAATCTCACCGAAAATGACAGCGCTGCGGAACATTCCGTCTGCGCCGACATCGCGAAAACCATTGGATTGGTAACGGATAATGCCGGTGTCTTCATCAATCCATTCATACGCTTTTATGAGCCCGATGCAGTCAAAAGCAGGCTTTCCGCCGTAGGTTTCGTAGATGAAATTGACCTCGCTGTTGGTCAGATTTGCATCGGAATCCGTGAAAAATCTGGACTGCTGCTGCTTAAGAAATGCCATGGTTACGTCTTGGCCGTAAGCGCCATAGATGTAGCCGGAACCGGCATCCAGAGCGTTTATTGCGAAGTTGGTGAGACCGATATTTGTTTTGCCGTCGCTGCTTTTTAAGTTACGGATCAGCGTAGAACGGTCGGCATAACCGGTGGGCATTTGCTCTGCAAGCCGTAGCAGTTGCGAGCGCATGTATGCGTTGATTTTGAGATCAAACGTGCGCTCGATTTTATCAAAAATTTCATCGGAATCGGTTAGCGGGGAGAGCTTATCATCTGAAACAAAGCAGTCAATCAGCTCATCGGTTTGGTTCTTTAATCGGTCGTTATCCGCAAAGATTTTGGCGTACACAGCATAGAGAAGCTTATCATTTATGCGTGCACCGGAGTCAAAAACAGCGCTGTATTCGTTCAGTTTTGCAGAGAAAAGCTGCGAGCAGTCGAAGCCTAAATCGGTAAAAGTCATTGCACCGCAGCTGCCGAGCAGTGCAGCGGAAATGATAAAAATAGAGATGCAGGCAATAATGATTTTTTGCCATGTCTTGGGGTCGGCTGCGACCAAAGCGAGCTTCGCAATTAAAACCGGGTTTGCCATTTTTCCTCCGAAAAACCGGAAGTACTTCCGGTTTTATAGCATTGTGATTTCAAATTCTTCATGCTGTTCTTGCCTGATTTCTGCACGATTTTGTGTTGCGATTTGCTCAAAATCGTGTATGATTTCTTCTTTTGTAAGCGTATTCTCAGAGCTTTGCTGAATGGATTTTTTCGAGATTTGACGCATCCATTCTGCGAATTTTGGAGAGAGTTCATTGATTTGTGCCACGGAAAAATCGTAATTACCTTGGTTCAGCATAGCACGGACAGTACGCACATTTTGCTGCAAGGCGGCGAATTGCTCACTTCTTTCGAGCGTGAGTTCATCGGTTTCACCGAGCTTTTCCGAAACGCTCTGTTCGATTTCGGAAAGCGCAACATGCAGATTTAAGTAAGGAATGAACTCATTTAAGATGTATTCTTTTTCGTGTCTGTCCTGTAAAAGTGCATCGCTGCCGCCTGTTTCTAACAAGTAATTTTCCCACTGAGGGTTCTCGTTGCACAGCGTATTTAGCCGCTTGATATGGTCGATCAGACTGCCTTCACCGGTGCCGAAACTCTGTCGGCCTTCATAGCTGCTCGGTTCTCCGTGCAGCATATAATCAATGCGAAAAGCTGCTTTGTGGTAGCAGTTCGGGTACTTCTGTTGCGCCTTATCGATTGCTTTAAAGAGTTCGTTTGCACGCGATAATCGCATAGTCTGGCCGTCGTGCAGACGCTTGCTTTCCGTCCATATAACGGTTACGGTCGGCTCCTTTTTCATAGCCTGTTCACGCTTCAGTTCAGCAGCTTTTTGGGAAGAAATGATTTGCTGCGGTATTACGCCTGCGAGAGAAAGCTCCTGTTCCATTGCCTCAATATGCTGCTGAAATTTTTCGCGAACCGGTGCCAAAAGTGCATCGATTTTTACTTCCGGCTGTGCCTTAAGCAGCTCTTGGTAGCAGGCTGCAAGGTGGCTTTTTCGGGCGTCACTGGGCTCAATTCCGAACGTTTTTCCAAACATAATAGAGAGACCGTCGGCTTCAAATTCACGCTGCATGGTAGGCTTTTCTATGTTAGGACTATGCCCCATAAAGTGGTGTGACATTTCGTGCAACAATGTATCGAGCTTCTGTGTGTCGCCGAGTAATTGGTTAATATGGATGTGCTTGTTGCGCGGGTTATAAGCGCCGCGTGTGCCGATTCCTTCAAAATCTTCTTCGGATACAGGCACGCCGATTTCTTCAGAATAAAGGCAAAGAGTGTTGTAAATATCTTTGTGCTGCGTACTGTTGTATCCTACGCCGCAGAGCTTGGGGTAGTCTTCTGGCGGACAATTTGTCTGCGAAATATCGAACACCGTGCAGGGTTTGAAATAGGTAAAATCACGGCTTTCGAGCATGCCGATTTCAACTTCATGGCGTTGTTCCGGCGAGGCTTTAGATAAAAGAACCCATGTTGGATTTGGCACGTTTGGCTTGAAATAGCGCGTGGTTTCCGGCCGATAAATATTAGCACCATGCTCACCTTCCTGCACATAATACCCAAGTTCTTTCCAATGTGTGTATGAGGCAATAAATACGGAATCAGGACGCTGCCGGTAGATCAGCATTGTGTTTCGTGAAGAATATTTGTAAAACTGAGTGCTGAATGCGAGGTATTCTGCGATGTCCTTGGGATCGTTTTCCCAGTGCTTTGTGAGCTCCTGAATCTGCAAATCTGCTTCTCTTTGCTTCTTTTCGTGATGTGCTTTACGTTCTTCTTCGGAGTAGAATGTTCTTTTTTTAGGCATCTTCTTGCTCCTCTCCGCGTATCAAGTGCTCAAGTAGGTCATCTGGAAATTCCTTGTAAATTGCCAACACACGATCAAATTGTTCGGGTGGCAGATCAATAATCGGCTTGCATTTGGAGCGGGGATACGGCTCACCCTGATTTACAAATTCATCCGGAATTTCGGTCGTGTAATATAAATCGCCCCACTCATCGGCACAAACGGTAATATTCGCTGTGCTAAAAACGATGGTGACATTTTCTAAAGGCTTATAGCTCATAAATAAATCATTCCTTTCATAAAAAACTGTATGAAAAAAGGTTTGCTGCCTGTGTGTACAGGTAACAAACCTTTTTGCTGCTTTGTTTTATTTTCATATCTTTTCGCGTACCATCATTAAGGAGTAGCCTAATAAGTTTTGACCTTTCCACTTAGTTATGTCCAGTCGATCTGGATCACTCATTGATAGGCCCACGCCCCAAATCTTATCTTTGACGGCACATTCTGCGAGAAGATTGTCGCCGGTAGCTTTCAGAAGATCTTTTAAGTTGAGGTTTTGAGAAAACTTTGCAAGCAGTCCCTCATATACAACGATTTGTCGGATGCCATTCCAACGGTTTTCGTTATAGTTAGAAACTTGCCTCCCGAATTTTTTTATTTGAGCAACATCATGAGTGGTTAAAATCTTTTTTGCAATAGCTTGATCACAAAAGCACATGGCTTTTTGATACATCATAAATTGCTCCATTGAGGAAAAGGTGATATTGGATACGTTGAATTCAGATAAATACCAATTGCTCAAATATCCATTTTCTTCGTCAGCATTATGAAAGCAAAGGATTTTCATGGTGCTCCACCAACCTTTTTTACGGCCAAATCAAGTTCTAAATCATGTAACCCCATGTAGGCTTTTGTTAAAAAATCCAATGGTACTTTTTTAATAATCTCCTTGCTTGAGACGTTGTAGAACCATTGATAATAGGCGTAAAATTCACCTATCCAATCGGGAATAAACCCTTTGAGTGCTTTGCCGTTTTTGAGATGATAGTGTTCTGTTTGCTGAAAGTAATCCCACAATTCGGCAGCATTCATGGTGCTAACATAGGCTTTACCTTGATCGATACTTTCTCTTGTTTTACTTGCCATATAAGTATTGATGAAATCCGATGTATCTTTCTCAGGATAATTCTGCGATACAAAATCGAACAGTTTTCCTTGGCTTTCAACAATATCATGTAAGTATACCTCTGGATAAGCTCGCATCATATCACCTCTAAAATAATGTGCTGAATACATTTGTTACTTTATTTGCATCTGACTCGATGAGATCGTGCATGTTTTCTCGGGCACGTACATCGCGTTGATTGTATTTATCGTTAAACACGCTGTACTCGACTCGGATCGAGCCTTTTTTATTCTCCGTGAGTTTGGAATAAGCAAGTTCGGATTTAATACAATATTGGATGCCGAGCCCACCTAATGATAGCAATTCTTCGAGTATGTCCGTATCTACATTGTCGCGCACAAATTCTTTGGCAATATAAAAGTATGAAGCGTTAGCTCTCCAACCCTTTATAACATCGTATGTGCTTGTATCGATTCCGAACTTCTCTATGAATTTTTTAGAAAGAACTTTATAGCGCTTTGTATCCGCTGCGTCTCTGTGCTTCATCAACTCAGCAAGCCAAGAGAGAACATCATATTTTTGAAAATCCAGTATTTTCAAATCAGAAATGTCTAATTCGTATTTATGAACCCAGCCATTCGTTTCGGTCGGTCTACAAACTGCCCATTCCTTGGCGAGTTCTATGTTTTCAGTAAGGTAAAAGCCTTTTCCGTAGTCGTGCTTATCTTCACCGTAACCATATTGCGGTGTAACAAATTCATTAGGTGTACCGTGATATAGTGTTATTATACTCATCGTTTCACTTCTCCTAAGCCAATGTGCTTAACCGAGTGCAAGTCCATGAAAGTGACGATTTTGCTCGGTTTATTTTCTTGTTACCGGATAAGCCAATTGTAATCCTGCCTGCAATCCACCACATAATCGGCGTAAACTATATCGTCTACTATCTGGAAGATTATCATATAGTGTTTTTCAAACGGGATAAAACGGTAGGCATTTCTGGGAATATATTCCCCTGTGAGCCACGGGCATCTCTGCGGCATCAGCTCTAAGGAATTTGCGGTCTTTTCAAACTCGGCTGTGAGCTGTTTTGCCGCTTCTGGGCTGACCTGTGCCAGAAATGCGGCGTGGAAAACGAACATCTGCGTTGCCCGTTCCGATACAATCACACGGTGTTTATTCTGCTGTTCCATGACCTGCTGCCTCCTTGATTGCACTACGCATCATCGTAGTGACTTCATCGACAGAGTAGCCTTTGCTTCCACGCACCCTGTCCTCCTCGACGGCAAGCAGCTCCTCACGGAGCTTTAACATCTTTTCCCGTCTGTTATAGGTTTCGATGTCCATAACCACCAAATCTCCCTCGCCGTTCTTGGTTAGGAAAACCGGCTCTGCGGTCTTTCTGCACATATCGGCAATCTCATTGTAGTTCTGGCGAATTGCTGCGGATGGACGAATATTCATAACGACACCTCCTTGAATTACAGCAGTAGTAATATTCTACCCATATTATACCTATTTCGTGCAATGAAATCAACAGCACCGCAGAAAATTTAATCAGGCTTTCTACAACGAAATAGCTTGAGATATATCAAGATCCGGTATAGGCGATTCGGAAATAGCCCCAAGCTCCCAGTCGTTGAATTCTTTGAGAGCCTGCATGTTTTGCTCGTATCGTTCTCGCATATCCGGCTCTTGTAACCGTTGCCACACATAGGCGGTAGCAATGCAGTCGGCAGCTGCATTGTGCCAGTTTGAGCCTGTATAGCCGCAAAAATCGGCCATGGTTTTTAAATTCTTCCACTTATAGGTTGATGGTGCGCCATTGTTCGTGCGCAGCTCTCCGTACACGACAGCGCCATCAAGCATGGGGTCGGAAACCATGGCATCCGGTCGGAATCGAATACCGTAGCACTCGAGAAACGGAATATCGAAGTGCTTGCCGTTGTAACCGATAATTGTTTCGGCGTTTTGCAGCAGCGCCGCCATTTCGCCGATTTTGTCGATGATCCCCGGTGCATCTGCTACCATTTCCGGTGAGATACCGTTGACATTTTGTGCTTTCGGCCATTCGGTTACGCATGCCGGTTTAAACCGGGACTCAAACAAAATGTCCCCATCCGTCGTAACAATTGCGGCTTCAAGTATTTCATCTTCAGCGGGGTTTAAGCCCGTCGTCTCAAGGTCAAAGACGAGCTTGAGATTTGTCGGATTCTTGGGCACTGCCGCACAAATGTCAGCGCATTGCTTGCGATAAGCGTCGAGTTCATGTTTCATGTTCCGGGCTCCTTTCTTCGTTTAAGTAATCGAAAATATCGTATTTCTCGTAGAGTTTGATGTCAAACGAGGGCTTGTGTTCTTCCGGCGGCATAGCAAAAAACTGCGCGTAGAGATTACTCTCCGGCGCAGCTTGGGCGGCGTTGTACAGCAATGCAAGCAGATACCCTTTAGGCTTCCGTACATTGTTAGAATATTTGGTTATGCGGTAGACGGCCTGCAAATGCTCTGGCGTTAAGCTGTGCAACGCTTGGCGTACTTGTGCGCTCGGGAGCACTTGCTTACCGATGCGAACAGTCGATAAGGGAGTAGTAGTAATTTCGCAGATCAAAGAGATGCAGGCTTTCGCGAAATCCTCCGGAACATCTGCATTCATCAAAAAATCAAAATTGCCGTCGCTCTGACTGTCTGTCTTATTATACTCAGTCTTATTATACTCAGTCTTATTAGGTGCGGTTTTACAGAAGTCAAGACTGCGGTTTTTCAGTACTCTTGACTGCGATATTTCCGCACTCTTGACTTCGGATTTTCCGCAGTCCGGACTGCGGTTTTTCAGAAGTCCGGACTGCGGAATTTCAGTACTCCGGAGTGCGGTTTTTCCGCGCTCCGCATAATCACTGGGTTTTTCAGGACTTTCAGGCTCTTGCTCACCATTTTCTTCGTCTTCATCTTCAAAATCGATACTCATTTCTATGAGTTCAGAATTATCGGGGTAGCGCAGGTAGAGGCGATTTGGCTGATTTAACCCTTGCCGGACTTCATCGAGCAGGTTTACGGATTTGAGCTCCTTAATAATTTTTTGCACTTTATCCTTTTTGCACCCAAGCAGTTTTTCCATTTGTTCACGCTTAAAGTAGAGGTAAGCTTCACCGTTATCGTCGATCCACTTATTTGTAATGCTCAGCTGTACGCGATCTCGCAAGTAAGTATACAGTAGGATTGCTTCGTTGCTGATTTCTGCCTCTACGCGAAGCGCCACAAGCCATTTCGGGAGTTGATAAAACTGCGTGCTGTGCGCATCAGATAGGGTGTAACGCTTAGTGTTCATTTAGAGACCTCATCATATATGTTTTTAAGTACTTTTCTGTATTTTATGAAAATTTATCAAGAGAGTATATACAATTCTTCAAAAGTTCAAAAACCGGAAGTACTTCCGGTTTTTCTCAGTTCTTCTTTGTATGCGGATAGCACAGCTTGTTCGATACGTTTGTGCGCTATAGGATTCATTGGCTTAAAAGCAAAGATTTGGCGGTGCTTGCCTTCGCGTTCGGCCAAATGCGGATATAAGACTTGTAACCCGCCGTCTGCTCGTCTGGTGATGCGCACACCGTTTAAGGTGTACGCATTATCCAGAACCAAACTGACGTAGCCAAGGTAATAACCACTACTCGGAATAGTAACGTCGACTTTTGTAACTCTCATTTTGCATCCTGCCTTTCCGGGCAAAGCTCTCCGTCTCGGTACAGATTGCGGATCATGGTGTCTGCCTCGTTATAGGTGTAGGCTGCAATCGTCTGCATTGCACCGTTTTGTAAAATAAGCTTTGACGATGTGCATTCATAACTGCCATTAAAATGCTTCATAATTAAAGTGCCGCCATGATAGCCGTATTTGGGTTTTAATATATCTTTCACGGCTTCCTGCGGTGTAGGCATCATCTCAACATAATAATCTAACAGATCTTCGCAGTTCCAAATATACCCACTCATGATGACTTTGCGGAGCAGGTCTTCGCGCATTTCCGGGCTTAGAGAGCTCTTTGTGTTTTCGGCCTTGCTCGAAAAAGCGGAAGTACTTCCGCTTTTTGTGGCGTTTGCTACTGTCGGCTGCGTTGCTTTGGCGGCTCGCTCGACTGCGATATTCTGTGCTTCGCCGAATTTGAGCGTTCCGGCAGCAAGATCAACCTTTTCAGGCTCGGTAAGCTGTTCCGACATTGTGCGGTAGGTGCGGACTTGCCGGTCAGAGACATGCATCAGTTCGGCGACACCCTTTTGTATGCCACCTTTAAATTCACCGGATGCCTTTAGCTCATTCAGCAACTCTCGGTATTCTTCATAAAGTGTTAGCTTTTGCTCGGCCGTGTAATCGCGTCCGCCGTTTGCGATGTGCAGCATGAGTTGTGCACGTCCGGCCGAAACGCCTTCAAAAATTCTGCACGGGATTTTGTCCCAGTGTAGGTACTGTGTGATGGCGCGGTATCTGCGTTCACCAGAAAACAGCTTGTAACGATTGCCGGACTGGATCACGCCGAGAGGATTCAGCAAACCGACGGTTTCAATTTGATCTGCTAAGTCGCGGATGCTGTCATCCGTGTCGTTTGCGGCGTATGTGTTTTTGTTTGCAAAGTCGATCAAGGAGACGTCGATCAGCTCATCACGTGCAATACCAGCATTTTCGTTGGCCAGTTCCTTAATGGTGCTCAAACCGGCATTGATGTTTCCAAGATTTAGCTTTTTCATTTCTCGACCCTCCCGATGATTTCGTTTACGACCGCTTGGTAATCGATATTACCGTTGCAGTGCTTTGCGTATGTATTGATAGGCTCGTGCGCGTTGATGGCGCGGCTCAAAGTGATGTTCTTACGCACGGTTGCGCTGAAAAAAGGAATGACGTCCTGCGATTGCAGGGCGTCACGGTAAATGGCTTTTGTTCCGTTTTTTTCATCCATGATAATTAAGCCACCAAGTAACCGAAGGTGCGGATTGATCGTTCTGCGGATTTCAATGAGACTTTCGGCTTTGATGCGTAAGCTGTGCAGTGCAAATTCGTCCGGGATCATCGGGATCAAGATGTAATCTGCATAGCGCTGTACGTTTTCGAGAAGCTTATAGCCCTGCGGCGGACAATCTATAATAATGTAATCGTAGTCGCTCTCAATCGGTGTAAGGAGCTTAGAGAGTAAATCGTTGTATGCTCTGCCGCGAAGTTTATATTCTGTGAGCATTTCTTCGAGTTTCATCAATTTAGTGTTCGATTTCAATACATCCACACCAAAAACGGTTTTTACTATGGCATCATTCACCGGCCAAACACCGGTGATGGCGTCATATAAGGACGGATCATCGGTATTATACAGACCATAGTACATGGTTGCGTAGCTCTGCGGATCAACGTCCGCAAGCAACACACGGTAGCCGCGTTCGGCAAGAATGGCCGAGATGTTGACGGCACTTGTGGTTTTTCCGCAGCCGCCTTTTTCGTTTGTGATAGCAATTTTAATTGACATGTAAATGTCCTCCTGTAATAAAGTCTCCGCATTGCTATACGGGTAAAATATAAAAAACCGGAAGTACTTCCGGTTTTTGGCTAAATGGAAAAAGCAGAGCTCATGTGGAGTTCTGCTTTAATGATTAAATATTGAATTGTAAACGATAGTCGAATTTATCTAAAGCTCATAATGTATTCAGTTGGTCTCTTTTTCTGGGCGAATAAACTGGAAGTTTTACTTCAAAGGGGAGGCCTCCATAAAGAACACACTGGTTCAAAAAAGCATTCACCGCACTAGACATATCAAGCCCCAAACGATTGAATAAGTCGTTTGCTTGCTTTTCTATATCAGGATCGATATAAATTTGGATAAGTTCATTCGACATATTCTTGGCCTGCTTTCAAAGGATAGCTCTTAATATATTTCTCGCCTATGCGCAACAGACAGTGCGAGAATGACTAAATGTCCGTCATCAATTTCGCAAATAAGGCGATAGTCACCTATTCGATACCGCCATTGGCCGCTACGGTTAGCGACCAAGCCTTTTCCATGGCGGCGTGGATTTTCTTCGCCAACAAGATTCTTGTCAATCCAACCTTTAATCATGCGCTGCGTATACCTGTCGAGCTTCTTGAATTCTTTATCGAATCTGGATGTCGTTTCTATAACGTAAATACTCATAAATCCAACTCTTTCCAAAGCTCAGATATAGGTCTGCTCTTGCGGCCATCGTTTACATACTCATCGTAAGCTTCTTGTGCAACCGTAAGGTCATACTCATCTTCTATTTTTTCAAATAGAGCTTGCTTGAAGGCTTCACCGAGAGATATTGCGTGAATTCGTGCATAGCTTTCTGCAAGATTTTTTTCTTCAGTAGTCAATCTAATGGAAAAACTCATATAATCATCTCCTTGTAGTACATTGTACTACTCATCTGAATCTTTGTCAACTGATTTACTATATTGTTTGAAAATAAATTAGTTTTATGAACCTAAACAGATAATTACAATCGAGCTAAGGGAAGCACCTGCCTTACAAGCAGGGGGTCATAGGTTCGAGTCCTATTGTCCCCACCAAATGTGGCCCGGTAGTTCAGCTGGTTAGAACGCTAGCCTGTCACGCTAGAGGTCGACGGTTCGAGCCCGTTCCGGGTCGCCACATTTGCCTCTGTAGCTCAGTTGGTAGAGCAGGGGACTGAAAATCCCCGTGTCATTGGTTCGATTCCGATCGGAGGCACCATATGCGGACGTAGCTCATCTGGTAGAGCGCCACCTTGCCAAGGTGGAGGTAGCGAGTTCGAGCCTCGTCGTCCGCTCCAAAAGAAAAAGACGCTGAAGATAAGGCGTCTTTTTCAAAATGGTGACATAGCCAAGTGGTAAGGCAAGGGTCTGCAAAACCCTGATTCCCCGGTTCAAATCCGGGTGTCACCTCCAGAAAGAAAGCACTTATGTTTGTAGGTGCTTTTTTGTTATATCCGGAAATATTTTGCTTGTGCAGTGCAGGCGAATATGATATGATGAGACTGAAAAAGAGTTCAATTTGCTTTGGAAAAGTGTATTGGAAGCGGCGAGTCGGCTGGAATAGTTGAATTTTGAATGTGGGATATATAAATAATGTGAGTACGCAAAATCGAAATGAGGTGTTGCATGCGCGTGAAAAATACAAATAAAATAGCTGTAATCATATTTTCGTTGATTTTAGTTGTATCGACCGGGCTTTTGATCTCTATGGGTGGAATCGACAGGCAGAGCGAAGATAACACCGTACTTTTCACAGCGACTGTGAAAAGTACGGTGATCATGGACACGGGAGAGAATATCTCTGTGGAGATCAACACGGAGGAATTCAAAGCGGGGCTGTATTTACAGCAAAGTATCTGCAATGAGATGGGCGTAGAGGACATAGAAGCGCTGAAAATCGGAGAAAAAATATCGTTTCGGGTTGAAAAAGCGAAAGCTGAACAGCTCGACAAAGCTGAATTTGTGAATATAGCGGCGCTGAAAACGGAGATGAAGGTGATTTTGTCTTTGGAGGATTACAACGGCTATATGCGCGATGCTGCTTATCCCGCGCGGATGGCCGGGGGCGCGATTGCGATGCTTTCGCTTTTCGGTGCACTGTTTTTCTGGGTGAAAAGCAGGAGGGCGAAGCGGTCAAATCGGAAAGCGGAAAGCTAAATTTACCCTGAAAACTACACGAAAAATCGATGGAGTTTTCGGTATTTTGCGAATTTTTTTCTTTACCGGAATAAAGGAGCGGCAGTCGCTTTACAATTTGTGGAACCGGTGCTATACTGCATATAGACCGATTAAAACGAAAGTGAAGAAATTCGCGCGTTTTGACGGATAAAACGAGAGGATAAGAAAAATGAAAAAACAGCTTTTACATTCCGGCTGGCAGCTGACGACCGTCGGAAAAAATGACACAATCCCCGCGACCGTGCCGGGCTCCGTGTACAATGACCTGCTGAACGCGGGTCGCATGGAAGACCCCTATTGGCGCGACAACGAGATGAAAGCGTTGGCGTTGATGGACGAGGATTATCGCTACAATACGACGTTCGACGTGAATGCGGACGTTTTGAACAGCGAGCGCGTCCTACTGCGCTGCGAGGGCCTCGACACCATTGCCGACATCGTTTTGAACGGCGAGAAAATCGCGAGCGTGTGCAACATGCACCGCACGTGGGAATTTGACGTAAAAGATAGCCTGAAAACGACCGGCAACACGCTTGAGATCGTGTTTCACTCGCCGACAAAGTACATCAAAGAGCAGGATAAGATCTGCCACGCGGGCGGCAGCGACGAAGCAATGGTCGGCTTCCCGAACCTGCGCAAGGCGCACTGCATGTTCGGCTGGGACTGGGGTCCCCGCCTGCCTGATGCCGGCATTTGGCGCGACATTATGCTTTGCGGCGTGAACGGCGGCCGCATCATCAGCACATACGTGAAGCAGACGCACGGTGAGAACACCGTGACGCTCGGCATTGAGCCGGAGATTGAGACTGTAAACGGCGCGGAGCTGACCTACACCGTGACGCTCACGATGCCGAACGGCGAGGAGAAGGTCTACACAGGCTCCCCGAAGGAGATCGCGGTGGAAAACCCGCAGCTTTGGTGGCCGCATGGCCTCGGCGAGCAGCCGCTTTACACGGTGCGTGTCGATTTACAGCGTGACGGCGAGACCGTTGATACGTGGGAAAAGCGCATCGGTCTGCGCACGATGACGATGCATATTGAGAAAGACCGATACGGCGAGAGCTTTGCGCATGAAGTGAACGGCGTGACGTTCTTCGCGATGGGTGCGGACTATATCCCGGAGGACAACATTCTGCCGCGCACGAGCCCGGAGCGTACGAGAAAGCTCCTTGAGCAGGCTGTGGCGGCAAACCACAACTGCGTGCGCGTATGGGGCGGCGGCCATTACCCGAGCGATGCATTCTACGATGTATGTGACGAGCTGGGCCTCGTCATTTGGCAGGACTTCATGTTTGCTTGCGCACATTACAATTTGAGCGACGAGTTTGAAGAAAATCTCCGTGCGGAGTTCAACGATAACATCAAACGCATCCGCAGCCACGCTTCCCTTGGCCTGTGGTGCGGCAACAACGAGATGGAGATGTTCACATTCTTCGGCGGTTTGGCGCTGATGCCGAACAACCCGACGGGCCAACCGCCGATGTGGGAGTTGACCCCGAAGCAGAAGGGCGACTACACGCGCCTTTACGAGTACATTCTGCCGAAGACCGTAAAAGCGCTTGACCCGCAGACGTACTATTGGCCCTCAAGCCCGTCCTCCGGCGGCGACTTTGACAACCCGTCCGACGAGACGCGCGGCGATGTGCACTACTGGGACGTTTGGCACGGCAGCCTGCCGTTTACGGACTACCGCAACCACAACTTCCGCTATGTTTCCGAGTTCGGCTTCCAGGCGTTCCCGACGCTGAAAACGGTCGAATCTTTCACGGAGCCGGAAGACAGAAATATTTTCTCCTATGTCATGGAGAAGCATCAGCGCAACAACGCGGCGAACAGCAAGATCATGACATATCTCGGCCAGACGTACCGTTACCCGACTGCGGGCCTTGGCACGCTGCTGTATACCTCGCAGCTTTTGAGCGCTGAGGCGATGAAGTACGGCGTAGAGCACTGGCGCCGTCATCGCGGACAGTGCATGGGCGCGATCGTGTGGCAGCTGAACGACTGCTGGCCGGTTGCTTCTTGGTCGTCTATCGACTACTTCGGCCGCTGGAAGGCGCTGCACTACTATGAAAAGCGCTTCTTCGCGCCGGTGTTGCTTTCCTGCGAAGAGAAGGGCTTCTTGGATGACCCGAACCCGAACCGCGAGTGCCGTGACTTGAATACCGACACCGTAAAGAGCATCCGCCTGAACGTCTCCAACGAGACGATGCAGCCGCAGACGGTCACCGTGAAGTGGGAGCTGCGCAATAACCGCTCCGAGGTTCTGCGCGACGGCGGCGAGGTGGAAATCACCGTGCCCGCAATGGACACCGTGTGGCTCGATACCGTAGAACTGCCGGAAGCGAACATGTTCACCGACCACGTGCACTATGCGTGCTACCGGAACGGCGAGATGATCTCCGAATCCACCGTGCTGTTCTCCGTGCCGAAGTATTACGATTACATCGACCCGCAGCTTTCCTGCCGTGTGGAGGGCGATGAGATTATCGTTTCCGCAAAGGCATACGCGAAGAGCGTGGAAGTACTGAACGAGAACGAGGACTGGGTACTTGAAGACAACTACTTCGACCTCGAAGCCGGTGAAGAGCGCCGCATCCGCATTGTGAGCGGCGACGCGAACGGTATTCATATGCGCAGCGTGTATAACATTCGCTGATTTTGCGTTAAAACTAAAAAGACAAAAGCCGTTACAAGACAGAAAATAGCTGTTTTGTGACGGCTTTTTCAAGTTTCCCTGCATTTTCTCTTGCAAAATATCGTGCGTTTGCGTATAATAGATAAAGAAATTGAAATCGTAGTGTAAACTAACTTGCGCTGTTATGATTTTGAAAGATACATGAAGGAGCGATAAAAATGATTAGAATCGGCATTGCCGGATACGGAAATCTCGGCCGCGGCGTGGAAAGTGCGCTTTCCCACACGGAAGATATGGAGCTTGTGGGCGTTTTCACACGCCGCAGCCCGGACAGTGTGAAGACGAAGACCGGCGTGCCGGTTTATTCTATGGAGCAGGCAAAAAACATGACGGATAAGATTGACGTCATGATCCTGTGCGGCGGCAGCGCGAACGACCTGCCGAAGCAAACCGCAGAGCTTGCACAGTATTTTAATGTCATCGACAGCTTTGACACGCACGCGAAGATTCCGGAGCATTTTGCGGACGTAGACGCGGCCTGCAAGAAGAGCGGCCACCTCGGCATGATTTCCGTCGGTTGGGACCCGGGTATGTTCTCCCTGAACCGCCTCTATGGTCAGGCGATTTTGCCGAACGGCAAAGACTACACGTTCTGGGGCAAGGGTGTCAGCCAGGGTCACTCCGATGCGATTCGCCGCATTCCCGGCGTACAGGATGCCCGCCAGTATACTATCCCGGTGGAGAGCGCGCTTGAAAGCGTGCGCCGCGGCGAGAACCCGGAGCTGACGACGCGCGAGAAGCACACCCGAGAGTGCTTTGTCGTTGCCAAAGAGGGTGCGGACAAGGCTGCCATTGAGGAAGCCATCGTCACGATGCCGAACTATTTCTCCGATTACGATACGACCGTACACTTCATCAGCCAGGAAGAGCTTGACCGCGACCATTCAGGCATTCCGCACGGCGGCATGGTGTTCCGCACCGGTGTGACGGGCCTGAATGGCGAAAACAAGCACGTCATCGAGTATAAGCTGACGCTTGATTCCAACCCGGAGTTCACCTCTAGTGTGCTCGTAGCGTTTGCCCGCGCGGCATACCGCATGCACAGTGAAGGTCAGGTGGGCTGCAAGACCGTCTTTGACGTTGCTCCGGCGTATCTCCACCCGGAAAGCGGCGAAGCGCTCCGCGCAAAGCTGCTGTAAGGTTCATGCAAGTTTATAATTAAAACGAAAAAAGCTGTTCCGCGTAAAAACGGAGCAGCTTTTGTATGTTTAATATGTTTTGGAGATATCTGCCTGAAGCTCGTCGATCTTATCGCGGAGCTTTAAAAAGTCGTCGAACGCGGCGGGCTTTTGTGCGGGATTGCGCAGCAGGGCGGCGGGGTGGAGGGTTGCCGTCATGTAGATGTTGCCTTTTTTGAAAAACTGTCCGTGCTCGCGTGTGATCTTGAAATCGGGTTTGATGATGCGCATGGCGGCGATGCGGCCGAGGCATACGATGATCTTCGGACGCAGCAGGGCGGTTTGATTGCGCAGCCAGTCCATGCAGGCTTCCTGTTCCTCCTGCAAGGGGTCGCGGTTTTGCGGCGGGCGGCATTTGACGATATTTGCAATGTAGATATTCGTGCGTCGGTCGAGGTCGACGGCGGCGAGGTATTTATCGAGCAGTTGACCGCCTGCACCGACGAACGGCTCGCCTTGCAAATCTTCGTTTCGGCCCGGGCCTTCACCAATGAACATGACCTTCGCGCACGGGTTACCCACGCCGAACACGACATTGGAGCGCACTTCGCACAGGCTGCACTTGCGGCAGTTCAGGCAGTTTTCTTTCAATTCTTCCCAGTTTTCAAACATATTTCACACCGGCTTTTCGCGTTTTTTCAAATTACGGTCTTTTCTGCATTAAGTTTATCATAAATCGGAGAAAAAACATAGCCCAAAACTTGTATTTTCTGTCGGTTCGTAGTAAAATAGAAATACAAAATCCGGAAAGGACAGGTATTTTCAAATGAAAGTTATGGTTGAAACCTCCGCACGTCACGTTCACGTGTCCGAAGCGGATCTGAAGACGCTTTTTGGCGCAGACGCAAAGCTTACCGTTAAGAAAGAACTCTCTCAGCCCGGCCAGTACGCTTCCAACGAGAAGGTAGAGGTCATTGGCCCGAAGGGTTCCCTTGTTATGTCCATCCTTGGCCCGACGCGCCCGGAGACGCAGGTTGAAGTTGCACTGACCGACGCACGCAAGCTCGGTATTGCAGCACCGATCCGTGAGTCCGGCGACCTTGAGGGCACCCCGGGATGTACGCTGAAGGGCCCGGCAGGCGAAGTCGTCATTGAAAAGGGCGTCATCGCAGCAAAGCGCCACATCCACTTCAACGTGGAAGAGGCAGCGGCAGCCGGTGTGGAAGACAAGCAGATCGTCTCCGTTAAGGTCGGCAAGGAAGGCGAGCGCAGCGTGATTTTCGGCGACGTTGTTGTGCGTGTCAGCCCGAAGTATGCGGCTGCTATGCACATCGACACCGATGAGTCCAATGCAGCGGCACTCGGCGGCACCGTTGAGGGCGAGATCGTTAAGTAATTTCGCTTAAAGCTACATGAGCATAAGAAAAGAGCGTGCAGATAAAAGTTTGCACGCTCTTTTTGTTATGCTTTGCAATATTCTCTGTACTTCCTCAGCACATCTTTATCGTTTTCAAACGTGATGTGCGCTGCAGCTTCTTCTACCGGTACCCAGCAGAGCTCGGTGACTTCCTCTACCTGCCGGTGCGCTTCGCCGCCGATGTATTCGGCTGCAAAGTAGATGACATCTTTCATGACGTCCGGCTTCGGGGAGTAAGTGACGACAGCGCGAAAGCAGGTATCAAGCGTGACTGTAAGGCCGGTCTCCTCGCGAATCTCGCGCAAGGCGGTCTCGCTTTCGGTCTCATTACCCTCCATATGGCCTTTCGGAAACGCCCAATGACCGCCGTTCACATGGCGGATGAGCAGAATTTCACGTCCGTTTTCGGTTTGCCGCGCAATGACCGCGCCGCAGGAAATTTCTTTTTTCAAAAAATGACCTCCTTGCAATTTGCCGCGGAAAACCGCAGGCGATGAAATCGGAAAGGGCCGCCCTGCGGCAGCCCTCCCACATTATTTCACAGTGAATTTATAGATTGTTTTGGACTCGAACGGTTTCTCCGGCGTGACATAGCGGAACGGGAAGTTCTCGTGATGCACGGAATCCGGGTAGAACTGTGTCTCAAGGCACAGTGCCCCGTGGGGAATCATGTCGCTGCCGTCTTTGTTCTTCAGGCCGGAAGTGCCATTGAACGTATACAGCTGCACGCCGGGCATATCGGAATAGACGGTCATTTCGCGGCCGGTCTCCGGCTCGTAGGCTACTGCAATCTCGCGCATGCCCTCGCCGTCCACACAGAAGTTGTGGTCGAAACCGCCGCAGAGCTGGATGAGGTGGTCATCCGCGAACATATCCTGCCCGAGCGGCTTTGCAGCCGTGAAATCGAGCGGCGTGCCTTTTACGGGCAGCAACTCGCCGGTGGGAATGAGGTCGTCTGTGACCGCCGTTACCTCAGACGCGTGAATCGTTACAAGCGTGGAAAGCACGTCCTTGGAGCCGTCGGCTTTCAGGTTGAAGAACGAGTGGTTCGTCGGGTTGAACACTGTCTTACGGTCGGTCTTGCCGCGGTAGGTAATCTCCACGGCGTTGTCGGCTGTCAAAGTGTACTGCACTTCAACGGTCAGTGTGCCGGGGTAATTTTCGTCGCCGTCCGGGCTGACATGTGTGAACGTGACAGACGGTTCGTCGCCGTCGTTTGACTCTTTCACATCAAACAGTACTTGATGGTAGCCTTTTGTGCCGCCGTGCAGCGTGTTTGCGCCGTCGTTTTGATCGAGTGCATACGTTACGCCGTCAATGGTGAGCGTTGCGCCGCCGATGCGGTTTGCGTAGCGGCCGACGAACGTGCCTTGAAAGTCAGAGCCGAAGTATTCCTCGAGCGTGGCGTGGCCAAGCACGACATCGCCGAGCTTACCGGATTTGTCCGGTGTTAAAAGCTGTAAAATGCGGCAACCGTAGTTTGTGAGCACAAGCGTCACGCCTGACGCGTTTTTCAGCGTATAAGCGTCGGCCGTTTTCCCGCAGGGGAACGTGCCGAACACGGATTTTGTAAGAGACATGGGAAAAATCAGTCCTCCTGCTTACCGAGCAGTGCAGCGCCGATGATGCCGGCGTCGTTGCCGAGCTGCGCCTTGCAGACCTTCGTTTTCTTCGCGGAGTTCATAGCATACTGCTCTCTATCGATGAATGCTCTGACCGGAGCGAGAAGTGTTTCACCCTCGTTGCAGATACCGCCGCCGATGCAGAGGATAGCCGGCTGGAAGATGTTGATCATGTCGGTGAGGCCGACGGAGAGGTACTTGATGTACTCGTCAACAACAGCCTTGCCGACCGGGTCGCCTGCGCGCATAGCGTCAAATGCGGTTCTGCCGTTAACCTTGGACTCGTCGCCGTCAACAATTGTCCAGATCGGAGAGTCCTTCGGGGCATCTTTCATGTGCTCTTTTGTGGTTTTGATGAGACCCGTTGCGGAAGCATAGGTCTCCCAGCAACCGTGTCTGCCGCAAGTGCAGGGACGACCGTCAACAACGATGACGGTGTGGCCGATCTCGCCGCCGGCAAAGTTGCTGCCGGAGTAGACCTTGCCGTTGATGATAATGCCGCCGCCGACGCCTGTGCCAAGTGTGATAGCCAGTGCATTGTCTGCGCCTGCAAGTGCGCCTGCCTGATATTCGCCGTAAGCTGCCGCGTTAGCGTCATTCTCCAGAATGACGAGCTTGCCGTTTGTGCGCTCTGCCATCATATCGCGGAGCTTGAAGTTCTTGAAATAGAGGTTGTTAGCAAATTCAATGATGCCGGTAGCACGGTTAACGGTGCCCGGGCAGCCGATGCCGATCCACGGTACATCGTCGAGGGTCAGGCCGGCCTTTGCAAGTGCATCGTTGCATACAGCGAGAATCGCATCGCAGAATGCGTCTTCCGAGCACGGAACGGGCGTCGGATGGGAAGCCTTTGCGATGATCGCGTTGTTTTCGTCTACAATACCGACGGCAATGTTTGTGCCGCCTACGTCAACACCAAGATAGTACATAATACGAACTCCTTATAGATGGAATATTCCGGCACGCCTTGCGCCCGGTCTTTTATCATAGTATACAATATAAAGCGCATGTTTGTAAATGCAAAAAGTTGAAAAATTTGCGATTTTTGCGAAATCAGCCTTTTGTGGGCAATGGAAGGAGAGTGAAAGCGCAGAATTCGGGCTTGCGTGTACGTTTTTCAATTCGCCTATTGACATTTGATTTTACGGATATATATTTCATAACGACGTTATGAATGGAGCAAAGGAAATGGCCAAGCAGACCGCGTTGTCCGTAATATGCCTTTTTAGGGTTTCCGAGTACCCGGCTTAGCCGGGGGGATGCCTTTTTACGCGGCTGAACAGAAAAATATGAAATGCCGGAATAAAATGGCTTGATTTTATAGTCGGGATGTGCTATTATAATTAAGATAATTTAAGCCGGCGTGGCGAAATCGGCAGACGCAAGGGACTTAAAATCCCTCGATGGAAACATCGTACCGGTTCAAATCCGGTCGCCGGCACCAAAAGCCTGACACTTTTGTGTCGGGCTTTTTTGATGTATAAAACTCGCTGCGGAGGTTTTAATATGAACAAAGATCTGACCCGGGGGCCGGTGATGCGGTCTATGCTGTGGTTTGCGCTGCCGATGATCCTCGGCAATTTATTGCAGCAGTGCTACAACATTGCGGACACGCTCATTGTAGGACGCTTCCTCGGCAAAACGGCGCTGGCGGCGGTCGGCTCTTCGTTTTCGCTGATGACATTTTTAACATCGATCTTGCTTGGGCTGTGCATGGGCAGCGGTGCGCTGTTTTCCATCCGCTTCGGGCAGCGCGATGAAACTGCCTTAAAAGAAAGTGTACGGGCTTCGTTCGTGCTCATTTTAGGCGTGACGCTGCTTTTAAACGGCCTCGCATTTGCGTGTCTTGACCTCATTAAGAGCTTTTTGCAGGTGCCGGACGATGTTTGGGGCGACATGCGTGCGTATATCGCAATCGTATTTGCGGGCATTTTCGCAACGTTTTTATATAATTACTTCGCGTCTTATCTGCGCGCGATGGGTAATTCCGTCGTGCCGCTCGTGTTTTTGGCGGTCTCGGCGGTTTTGAATATCGCGCTCGACTTGTGGTTCGTTATCGGCCTCAACTTTGGCGTTGCGGGTGCGGCGGGGGCCACGGTCATCGCGCAGTATGTTTCCGGCATCGGCATCATGATTTGCGCGCTCATCAAATGTCCGCAGCTGCGCGCGCTGTGCAGCCGTTCGCCCATCCACGCGAGCCGTATCAGGGAGATTGCCGGGTATTCCATTTTGACTTGCGTGCAGCAGTCCGTGATGAACCTCGGCATTTTGATGGTGCAGGGGCTTGTGAACAGCTTCGGCGCGGCGGTAATGGCGGCGTTTGCGGCGGCGGTGAAGATTGACGCATTCGCGTACATGTCTGTGCAGGACTTCGGCAACGCGTTCTCCACATTCATCGCGCAGAATTACGGTGCGGGCAAGCAGGAACGCATCCGCAAGGGATTGAAAGGTGCGGTTCTTGTATCCGTTGTGTTTTGCGTGATTGTGTCCGCTTTGGTGTTTGTGTTCGCAAAGCCGCTTATGCTGCTGTTTGTGGAAGCGGGCGAAACGGAGATTATCGCCGAGGGCGTGCGCTACCTGCACATTGAGGGCGCGTTTTACTGCGGCATTGGCTGCTTATTCCTGCTCTACGGGCTGTACCGCGCGGTCGCAAAGCCCGGCATGAGCGTGGTGCTGACGGTCATCTCGCTCGGTACGCGCGTGGTGCTGGCATATCTTTTATCCGCTGTCATCGGTGTTACAGGCATCTGGTGGTCGGTGCCGATCGGTTGGTTCCTCGCGGATGTTACAGGCGTGGTGTACTACTTCATTCATAAAGAAAAACTGCTGCATTTCGGCGAAAGCAATTTGAAGCGTACAGAAAGCTAAATATCAATTTTTGGCGCACCGCTTGTCCGTGCTTTACGGGTGGGCGGTGCGCTTTTTACAAAAATTCAAGCGTTATTTGTAAAATGGGCGGGAGATCCTTAAAACGATGGCTGACGCTTTTGCGATATCTTTGCGAAACACGTCAATTCATGCAAAAAACAAGTGAAATTTGTTGTTTCACTTTGTATTTCTGGACAAAATACGATATATGTGATATACTTGATTTCAAATACAGTACTCAAAACCAATTTGGTTTTATTCAAACTTAAATGAAACGGCGGTGAACCTATGAAATCTCTGAAGCAAATTATCAATCGCTATATTCGTTCTGCGGCAATCGTGATGGCTTTAGTGATCTTTGTGGTAATCGCCTTTGCGGAAATTCTGATTGAACAGGGCCGCGTGGAAGACACCGCTGCCGGTACATTTGTGCGTCTGGAGCAGATTATCGAAGAAAATGAGAATGAACTGAAGCAGGTCAAGGAAAAATACGATAAGACCTGTTTGCATGATGCCGAAGCCATTGCCTTTCTGCTGCAAAAAGACCCGGAGGCAACAAACGATACCTTAAAGCTGAAAAAATATGCGAATCTGCTGGAGCTTGATGAAATTCATATTTTTGATGAGACCGGCACGATTGTTTCCGGCACAAATCCGGAGTATTACGGCTATTCGTTTTCTTCCGGTGAGCAGATGGCGTTTTTTGCGCCGATGCTCACGGATAAATCCTTGCAGCTTGTGCAGGATGCCGGCCCGAACACCGCTGAGGGCAAAAACATGCAGTATTCCGCCGTGTGGAGCGCAGACGGCACATTCATCGTGCAGGTGGGCAAAGACCCGCAGCTTGTAACGGAGGCTATGGAGAAAAACGAGATTTCGTATATTTTTCATCAGCTCAATATCAGCCCGGCGATCGATTACTGTGCCGTAGACAGTGAAACGCTGTCGGTCATCGGCGCAACGAATGCGGATATGGTGGGGAAGACCGTGGCAAAGCTCGGTATTTCTGCCGAGAGCATGCAAAATGAGGAGCACGGCTTTCACGCAAATATTGAGGGGAAATACTACTACTGCATTTTTAAGAAGATAGAAACCCGTTACATGGGTTTCATCATTCCGATGGACGTATTGTACGAACGTATTCCGCTTGATCTTTTGAATCTGGCGCTATGTCTGGTTTTAATCTGCGGTACGTTGACGGTTTTCGTCGCGAACTGCGTGAATCGGTACGTTATTCATGACATTCACCGCATAAACGGCAAGCTCAATCGCATCACGCAAGGCGATTTGGAGGAAAAAGTCAACGTGCAGAGCAGCCGGGAGTTTTCTGCGCTCAGCCGATACATCAACGAGATGGTCGGCAGCCTTGTCAACAACGACCGCAAAATGTCATACGTTTTGAGCCGCACGGAAATGAACATCGGCGTGTACGAGTACCGCGACGGCGTGCAGCAGGTGTATTGCACGGAGCGTATCCCGCAGATTTTTGGGTGGACGGATGAGGAGACGGCGTACTACACCGGTGACCGCGTACACCTGTATACATTCATCGAGGAGCTGCGCCGCAGCCGCATGGTCGGCGAGCGCAACGTATACCGCATTCCGGGCGAGCCGGACCGCTACATAAAGCTGGAGGAAACGCACGAGGAGAGCAGTGTTTTCGGCGTGGTGAACGACGTGACGGAGGAGATGCAGCGCCGCATACAGATCGAATCTGAGCGTGACACCGATCCGTTGACCCGACTTTATAACCGCCGCGGCCTGAGCCGCCGTGTGGAGCGCATTTTGGAAGCGGGTACAGGCGATACTTACGCCGTGGTGATGATCGACCTTGACGACTTGAAAGAGGTCAACGACACCTACGGGCACGAGAGCGGCGACCAATATATCATTTCCGCAGCAGAAATCTTAAAAAAGATCGTGGGCGAAAGCGGCCTTACTGCACGTCACGGCGGCGATGAATTTGTCCTGTTCCTCGAAGAAAAAAGCGAAGAAGCGCTGCGGGAGAAGCTCACGCAGCTTGAGCAGGCGCAGGACAGCTCCGAAGCCGTGCTGCACGATGGACAGCATGTACCGCTGCGGTTCTCCATGGGCTGCTGCTTCATAGATGAAGTTGCCGCGCCGTATGACGAAATGCTCGAAAAAGCGGATATTGCCATGTACCAAAACAAACGTCAGCGCAAAGAAAAGCACGGCAAGCAGCCGAGAAGGAAAGAATAAAGCAAAAAATCACCGAGATAAACCGGACAAACGGTTTCCTCGGTGATTTTTTTGCGGAATTAACTGCTTATTCTGTCAATGCGCGGGTAAGCCAGGCATCGGCGATGTCCAAAGCAAGATAAAGGCCGTTCTTCTCGCTGGTCTTTACGATCTGTTTTCTGGAGCGAATCTCCGGGTCGGTGAGCATGAGCTGCACAGTGCACTTATCGGCAACCTCCATGTCCTCCACGGTCTTCTTCGTTTTGATGTCGATCTTGATGACGTATTTATCGGTCATGTTTCCGTAGTAAATGGTATCGCCGCTACGCACAAGGGGCTTGCCGCGGTACATGGGAAACGGGCTCTTCTGCTTTTCGCTCATAGTATGCAAATCCTTTCATAAAGTCTCGTTGGGGAAAATGCCGGAACTTTCTAAGCACCGGTGCAAAGCATTCAATACACTTTTAATTAGTATAGCATAGATTAAGAAAAAAGACAACTTGTATTTGCACATTTGAAAATAAAAATTGCCGCCGACGGAAAAATCCGCCAAGCGGCAATTTCGGTTTCAGGCAATGCCGTGCATAAAGCGACGGCGCATCAGAAAACAGGCTTATTCGCCCAAATAGGTACGCACCATTGCTTTCAGCAGCTCATCGCGGTCGATCTTGCGGATGAGGCTGCGTGCGTTGTTGTGCGTGGTGATGTATGTGGGATCTTCCGAGAGAATATATCCCACGATCTGGCTGATGGGGTTATAGCCTTTTTCTTTGAGTGCATCGTAAACCTGTACGAGCACCTGCTGCATATCGAGCTTCTGCGGCGTCTCAATGCTGAATGTCTGGGTGCGGTCGCTGAAATCTTCTGCCATGTGGAACACCTCCTCGTTTTCCGATCGTGTAAAGGCTGCAAAAATACAGTCTACATTTCATTGTATGCCGGGCCCGGTGTTTTATTCGCGTATAAAAGCACAGTGGAATAAACACTGTATACAGCATACCGCAAAACAACAAAAAAAGCAAGCGGTACGAAAATTTTTAACAAATTATCTCAGCACAACGCCAATCTTCGCGAGGTTCTCGATGATGGTATCAACATAGCTTTGCACCTCGCTCTTCGCGAGCGTTTTCTCGTTCGAAGAGAACGTAAAGCGCAGCGTGATGCTCTTGACGACGCCGTTGTAGGAATCGATAAGCGCAACGTTCTTGAGCAGAGGGGTGACGTTCTGCCATGCGGCGGAAAGCGTGCTGTACGTCTGGTCTGCGCCGATGACGAGAGAGAGGTCGATATCGATGCCCGGGAACTTGGACGGCTCCTCATAGTGAATAACGGATGCTGCCATGGAGGAGAGCGTATCCATGTTCAGTTCACCGGCAACGATGACAGCTTTCTTATCGATCTTCGTCTGTACGGACGGATGTACGACCGTGATAAAGCCGACGTATGTGCCGTCGAGATAGATCTCTGCGGTGTTGCGCGGGTGCTGCCAGTTGTGCTTTGCATCCGCGATGCGGAACTCAAAGTAACGGTGCTTCAGTTCTTTGCTGATGGAAGCCATGATGTCACGCAGGCCGAGGTAAAGGTCCTTTTCGCTCTTTGTGCGGCTGTACAGCGCAATGCCGAGGTGCTTCTGCTCATCGCACAGACCGTCTTCGCCGAGGCCGTTGATGACGCGGGCAATCTCGAACACACCGAAATCATTTGCGTATGCTTTGTTTTCGTTGACGTAGGTGATCATCGTCGGCACCATGGAGCGGCGCAGTACGGTGTGGTCCGGCGTCATGGCGTTGATGACGCGCACGTTGTCCTCAATCTCGATGTTGAGGTCCTTGTACTTCTTCGCGTCGCACCAGATGTAGGAGTGCACTTCGTGCATGCCGTAGCGCTGTACGAGCAGGTCTTTCGTCCAGCGGTCGTCATTGTTGCCCGCGGTGCGCATGACCGGCGCCAAAGCTGCCTTTGTGGTCGTAATCTTGAAGTTATCATAGCCGTAAACACGGGTGATCTCCTCGATGATGTCGGCCTTGATGGTGACATCCTTCGTTGCACGCCAGGATGGCACGTGCGCGGTGAAGACTTCGTTTTCAAGCGTCGGTGCGAAGCCGAGCGCGGAAAGGGTATTCAAAATCTGTTCGTCGGAAATATCGATGCCCGTATAACGGTCTACAAATTTCTTATCGAACGTGATGTCGATTTTGTCGTAGTGGCGGACATAGACGTCTGTCATGGAGGAGATGATCTCCACACCCGGGTCGATCTCGGTGAGCAGCTGCATGAAGTGCTCGATGGCGACGTCGGTCATTTCCGGGTCAAGGGTCTTCTCATAACGCATGGAAGCATCCGTGCGCAAACCGATGCGCGTGGAGGACTTGCGCACGCTTACAGCGTCAAAGTTTGCGGATTCGAGCAACAGACTGTCCGTGTTATCTTCAATCTCGGAGTTGAGACCGCCCATGATGCCCGCGATGGCGACCGGCTCTTCCTTGGAGCAGATCATCAGCGTGTTTTCGTCGATGCGGCGCTTTGTGCCGTCCAGCGTTTCAAACTCGAACGGAGCGGAGAAGCGCTGTACCTGAATGGAATCGACCTTTGCGCAGTCGAACGCGTGCATCGGCTGGCCGAGCTCGAGCATGAGGTAGTTTGTGAGGTCGGCAAGCAGGTTGATGGCACGCATGCCGCAGTAAAAGAGACGAATGCGCATATCAACCGGGCTGACCTTCTTCGTGATGTTGCGCACCTTGAGACCCGTGTAGCGGTAGCAGAGCTCTTTATCGCGGATATCGATATCGATGCCCGGCAGAGAAGCATAGGGGGTGAGATCCATGCGGCTGACCGGCTTTAATTCGCGATTGGTCAGCGCTGCAAATTCGCGCGCGATGCCGTAGTGACCCCAAAGGTCCGGGCGGTTCGTCAGAGACTTATTATCGACCTCGAACACAACGTCCTTTACGCCGTACGCGTCCGTAATCTGTGTGCCGAGCGGCAGGTCATCCGTGATCTCCCACAGGCCGCTGTGGTCGGCGCTGATGCCAAGTTCTTTTTCGGAGCAGCACATGCCGTGCGATTCATAGCCTGCAATTTTTGCGCAGGTGATCTCCATGCCGGAAACGGAGCCGCCTTCGCGGGCAAAGGCAACAAGCATGCCCTCGCGCACGTTTGGTGCACCGCATACGCAGTCATAGACCTTGTCGCCTGCATCAACCTTCAAGAGGTGCAGTTTTTTGGAATCCGGGTGGTTTTCGATGGAAACGATGCGCGCAACAACAACATCTTTGATGTCGCGGCCCATATAATAGATGTCTTCGACCTCTGCAGTGGAAAGCGTGAATTGGTGAATCAGCTTTTCAAGGTCCAGACCGGAAAGATCAACGAAGTCGTTGATCCAGTTCATTGAAATCAGCATTATAACGACTCCTTTTCTTATTCGTGGTTGAACTGCGAGAGCACCTTCAGATTGCCGCTGTTGAGGTCGCGGATATCTTTGATGCCGTAGCGCATCATGGCAAGGCGGGTGAGGCCGAGACCAAACGCGAAGCCGGTGTATTCATCGGGGTCGATGCCGCCGGCGCGCAACACGTTCGGATGAATCATACCGCACGGGCAAAGCTCAATCCAGCCGGAACCGTGGCAGGTGGAGCAGCCCTTGCCGCCGCAGATGTGGCAGCTGATGTCAAGCTCAAAGCCCGGCTCAACGAACGGGAAGAAGCCCGGGCGCAGGCGAACCTGTACGTCCTGCTTAAAGACCTTAGAAAGCATGGTCTTCATGAAGTAGATGAGGTTCGAAATGGAGATGTCTTTATCGATCATGATGCCTTCCATCTGAAAAAACGTGTTCTCGTGGGAAGCGTCCGTGCTTTCGTTGCGGAAGCAGCGACCCGGGAAGATGGCACGCAGCGGTGCACCGTACTTTTTCATGATGGTGTTCTGCGCGGCCGAGGTGTGGGTCTTCAACAGCTGACCGTTATCGAGATAGTAGGTGTCCTGCATGTCGCGGGCGGGGTGATGCTTCGGAATGTTCAATGCCTCAAAGCAGTTGTAATCTGTTACGACCTCGCGGTAGTCTTCAATCGTAAAGCCCATGGAAGCGAAAATTTCTTCCAGCTCGCGCTGCACGAGCGTGATAGGGTGATAGGAGCCGCAGTCGGTATCCATCGGCAGCGTGACATCATATTGCTCTGCGCTGTTGACAAGGCGGTCTTCCTCCTCCTGCCGGATGCGCTCCACGTGTGCTGTGATGCGTTCGTCGACCTCGCGCTTGAGCGTGTTGATGGTCTGGCCGAATTCTTTTTTCTCCGCGCCGGAAAGGTCTTTAAGTCCCTTTAAAAGCTCGGTGACGGAGCCTTTTTTGCCGAGATACGAAACGCGCAGCTTTTCGATGGATTCGCTGTCGCGCACTTCGGAAAGGTCTGCGTCAAACTTCTGGCGCAGCTCGGAAATGCTTTCTTTGATTCCCATATCAATATATCCTTTCATAAATGATTTCCGTTTTGTACCGAACGGTGAGCATGAAAAAAGCCCGCCCCATGCACAAAACATGGGGCGAGCCGGAACGCTCGCGGTACCACCCAATTTCGGCGCATTGCGCCCTCTGAAAGCCTTTAACGCAGCTACCCGTTGCAGCCTACTTTAATTTCAGCCGCACCGCTCCAAAGAGAACTTCACCTATACTCAATGCAGGCGCGTTTTCAGCCGACGGCGCACCCTCTCTGCCCACGAAAAACAGGCTACTTTTCTTTTTCATCGCGTTTCACTGTTCGGCGTCGTTTGTATCCTCGCAACGCAACACTGTTATTTTAGCATAGAAATTTTCGGTTTTCAAGCCTTTCGCGGGATTTTATGGACAGAGTTTTGCGGTTATCGCACAGTATTCGTAATATTCGATAAAAATTCACAAATTACGCAGTTGAACTTCCGTGTGGGTTATGGTACAATGACAATATTGAATTATGGAAACGGAAGGTAATTTACAGTATGATGACAGATGTGTTTGTGGAATACATGGTGAAAAAGAAGACCGGCAGCAAGGATATTTTGATGTCGCTCGGCGTGTCGATCCTCGGCGCGATCTTGATTTTTGTCAGCATTTTCCTGACGCCGGTTTCGCCGATGATCCCGTTCCTCGTGATCTGCGGCGTGATTTATGGCGTGTACTACGTCATCTCCTCGCGCAGCCTGGAGTTTGAGTACAGCATCACGAACGGCGACATTGCGGTAGATAAGATCATCAACCGCAGAAACCGTAAACGTCTCACGTCTTTCGATGCCAAGGCGATTGAAGAGATGGGTAAGTACACGGAGAATGCGCAGAAGTTAAAAGGTAAGCGTGTGGACAAGACCATCTTTGCGGCGGAGACGGACGACGGCAAGGACGCGTGGTACATCATTGCAAAGAGTCGCAAGACCGGCTTGACGCTTCTTGTGTTCTCGCCGGACGAGCGCTGCATCGATGCCATTAAGCCGTTTATGGACAGAAGATTAAAGTTTGAAATCTTCGGCAGAAACTAAATTCAAAAATGTGAAGCGCCCCGTTATCGGAGATTTTCCGGTGACGGGGCGCTTTTCCATGCGGCGCGAAAATGATTTTAATTTTCACCGCTTCCATAGTTGAAAACCGCACGGGAAAATGATACCATTAAAGCATAGAATGCTACGGAAAAGAGGCAGGTATATGCGGGTATTGACAGCGGCAGAGATCAGAGGGCTGGAGTCATGCGCGGTGGAATCCGGCGTTTCCATGGAAACGCTTATGGAGAACGCGGGCGCCGCGGTGGCGGCAGCAGTGACAGAGAAAATGGACGTCACAGGCAAGAAAACGGTCATTTTGTGCGGCAAAGGCAACAACGGCGGCGACGGCTTTGTGGCGGCGCGCTTATTGGCGGCCGAGGGCGCGAAGGTGACGGTCGTTTTGATGCAGGGCGCACCGGCCTCCGATCTTGCAAAGCAGGCGTATGACAAAATGGGCCGCGGCATTGAGATCATCATGTACCGCACGGCGGGCGGCGCGGTAGACGCGGCGGACGTCATCATCGATGCGGTGTTCGGCTTCAGCTTTCACGGCCGTCTGCCGAGCGTGATGGAGCCTTTGTTTGCGCGTGCAGCGGAAAATAAAAAAGCGTTTCACATTTCCGTGGATATTCCAAGCGGCGCGGTGTGTGATACCGGCGCGGTGGAGGGCGCGTGCTTTAAGGCAGACCTTACGGTGACGTTTACGGCGATGAAGCCGGCGGGCGTTGTGTACCCGGCAGCGGGCTTCGGCGGCATGACCGTTGTGCGTCAGGTGGGCGTCAAGGAGGAGCACCTTGAGATGCTGCCGTGTGACACGGAATCCGTTTTGCTCGGCAACATTTGCCCGCTGTTCCCAAAGCGCGATCCGGAGGGGCACAAGGGCACATACGGGCGGCTTTTAATGATCTGCGGCAGCGTGGGCATGGCAGGTGCGTGCATCATGGCTGCGCGTGCGGCGCTGCGCAGCGGTGTGGGACTTTTGAACATCGCCATTCCGCATGCGCTGTACCCAATCTTGGCTCCCGCCGTGCCGGAGGCAATTTTCACGCTGTATGACCCCACGGAAGCGCCGGGCGAAGCGGTGCTTGATGCTATCGACAAGGCGAGTGCGTGCCTTGTGGGCTGCGGGCTCGGCACGGCGCCGTATGCGACAAAGCTTGTGGATGCCGTACTCGAAAATGCGCACGGGACGGTCGTTCTGGATGCGGACGCGCTGAATATCCTTGCCAAAACGCCGGAAAAACTACTTGTGCCGCAAGCCCCGGTCATCATCACGCCGCACCCGGGGGAAATGTGCCGTCTAAACGGCCGCACCATGGCAGAACTGCGTGCCGACCGCTTGCAGACCGCACGTGTCTTTGCGCAGACGTACCGCGTTATCACCGTGCTAAAGGGTGCGGGCACAATTATCGCAGCGCCGAGCGGTGAAACGCGTGTGAACACAACGGGCAACCCCGGCATGGCAAAGGGCGGCAGCGGCGATGTTTTGGCAGGCATCACAGGTGCGCTGTGCGCGCAGAATATGCAGCCGTTTGAAGCGGCATATTCCGCCGTGTGCATTCACGGTGCGGCGGGTGACCTTTGCGCCGAAGCGCTTTCGCAGCACGGTATGTTGCCGACAGACCTCATCGAAAAATTGCCGCAGGTCTTTTTGCAGATCGAGGGCAAATAAATCCTGCGCATTTTGCACGGAACACACAACTTTGTAATAGAATGGAACAGGCGTGTTTAAGCGCCGAAAAAACGGGCAAGAATATAAGTAGCGTCGCGGGCGTTGATGCAAATTCTGTTCGGAGTGTGAAAACCGTGAATGTACACAGAGGCGATATTTACTACGCAGATTTAAGCCCCGTGGTGGGCAGCGAGCAGGGCGGCGTGCGCCCCGTGCTTATTGTGCAGAACGATGTGGGCAACCGGTTCAGTCCCACGGTGATCGCGGCGGCCATCACGAGCCAGCGCGACAAAACAAACCTGCCCACGCACATTGCGCTCCATGCCGAGCGCACCGGCCTGCAAAAGGATTCCATTGTGCTTTTGGAGCAGGTCCGCACCATTGATAAGCACCGTTTAAAAGAAAAAATGGGCAAGCTCGATGACGACGCCATGCAGCGCGTCAACGAAGCCATCGGTATCAGCTTCGGCCTTTACGATACATATAAGTAAAGGCCGAAAAAACCGCGCCGTTTCGGAAAAGCTCCGAGCGGCGCGGTTTGCACTTTATTTGTGTTTTTGTGTGTACCGTTCAAGGTGCAAAAGCAAGACTTCGCGGTCATTCGGAAGCTGGCCGCACAGCACAGCGTCTAAGAGTTTATTTAGGGTTTCGCCGATTGCTTTGCCCTGAAAGCCAAACGCTTGCAGGTCTTTGCCGGTGATTTTGAGTTGGCGCAGAGATAAGCAGAAATCCGCTTTTTGCAGCGCTTCGGCTTCGCTTTTGGCATCCGCAAGCGCTTTGCAGCGGTCTTCGATGCACCACGGCGCGTGCGCTAAGCTGTCTGCACGGCTTACGGCGAGCAAGCGGTAGAACTGCTCATAGCCGAGTTTTGCGAGCAGGCGGCGGAACTTTGCCGTGCGCTTCGGAAAAGCGGTATCGTGCAGCAAAACAAGCTCCGCAACGTTTTCGCGCGTTTTGTTGTCGCAGTGCAGCGCGCGCAGAGCTTCATCGGTGAACGCGGCGCTTTTCTCCGCGTGCCCGAAAAAGTGGTCATAACCGTCTTCACCCGTCGTGCGGACGGCTTTTTTGCCGACATCGTGAAATAAAATCGCAAGGCAGGCGATGGGGTCATCTGTGCCGATACTTTCGAGCGCGTGCAGCGTGTGCTCCCATACGTCGTAAATGTGATATTTGCTGTTTTGCGGCACATCTTTGAGATTTTCGAGCTGCGGCACGGCGCAAAAAAACAACTCCGGCGCGGCACGCAGCGCCTCGGCGGCATGCGGTGCGCAGACGGTCTTTAAAAACTCCGTGAAAATGCGCTCTTTTGCGACGCGCCCGATCGTTTCATGCAGGTCGTGCACGGCGCGCAGCGTTTCGGGCTCTACCGTAAATCCGAGTACAGCCGCGAAACGAATCGTGCGCATCAGGCGCAGCGCATCTTCCGAAAAGCGCTTGTGCGGGGCTCCCACGCAACGAATGATTTCATTTTTCAGGTCTTCCTGCCCGCCGAACGGGTCAATGATTCCGGTTGCGGGGCTGTAGGCCATGGCGTTGATCGTCAGGTCGCGCCGCGCAAGGTCATCCCGAATATCGGTCGTGAATGCAACGCTGTCCGGGTGACGGCCGTCTGTGTAATTTCCGTCCACGCGAAACGTTGTTACCTCGTACGGTTCGTGGTTGATGAGCAGTGTCACCGTGCCGTGTTTAAGGCCGGTCTCTAAAACGGGAATGTCGGAAAAAAGCTCGATGATTTTTTCCGGCTTTGCCGCGGTCGTGATGTCCCAATCGTGCGGCGTTTTGTGCAGTAAGCTGTCGCGCACGCATCCGCCGACGGCGTAGGCCTCAAAACCGTTTTCGTGTAGGCGGGAGAGGATGAACGCGCACGGCGCGGGGAGAGTAATCTTCAGTCCGCTCATTTTAAAAAGATCGCCGTATTGCGGGAAAGCGTACCGAAAAGCAGCGAAAACCGCAAGCGGAGCGGGATGTTCTTCGTGTTTTCAAAGCGTGTGGCAGCGACGAACTCCGCCAGTGTGTACGTGTCCACGCCTTCGCTGAGCGCCACAGTCACGCGGTTGTTGCTGACATCAAGGCCGGTCACAACACCGTATTGCAGCTTGGCCGATTCTGCGTCAGCGACGAGCATCAGCGCGATGACGGGCTTCTTTTTCTTGAGGCTTTTGTAGATTTCTTTGAAAAGATCGGTGTTCGTAAGGTCGGTTTCAAGCCGCAGCTTTTGGCTGCCGAGCGCCGTTTCCATGCTGCCCGTAAGGTCTGCGGGGAAAATGAGCGTGTCTTTGTCATCTGCTTTTGCGGGGATAGCGGAAGACGAAATGGGCTGCCCCAAAGAAATACATACAGCCTGCGCGGCGTCGTAACCGATGGGGAGATTCTGATCTAAGCGAAGTTGTGCACTGTTTGCGGCAGCACTGTAATACGTGCTTTTCTGCACGTCTTCAATATCGCGGTCGGTCCAAATGTCCCACACGGTGCCCTTTGCCCAGAAGCCGCCGCACACAAGCAGCAGGCACAGCATAAGCGCCGCAATCTGCCGCGTGATGCGCAATGCTGCGTCGGACGGTGTTTCGCCGCTGTACAATCTGCGCTCATGAGAAACGGATTTGTTTTTTTGTGCGGCGGGCACTTGGCGCTTTACCGGCTTTGCGGCAGGACGAGGAGCCGCCGGTTTTGCCTGCGGCGGCTGTGCGGTTTCGCGTTCTGCTTTGCGCGCGGCAAAGCGTTTGTCGAGCACGGCAGGTTTATCGAAAGTGAGCGTTTCAAAATGCTGCTCACCGGTTTCTTCTTCATCGGGAGCTGCTGTGCGCAGCGTCTCATCGCTGAAGACCTGCTTTTTAAAGAGTTCATTTTGCTCGCCCGCGGGCGTTTTGCGCTCGTTGTTCGGTTCCATTTTTGTCTCCTTGTGCTCAAAAAATAGAAATTCAACTAAAAAATCGAAATATAATCGGGATTTCTTTATAAGAATAGCACGTTTGACACTATTTTTCAATATATTAGGGTAGTTTCTGCTTGAAAAAAGCAGCGGATTCGGTTATAATCAAAAATAGACTTTCAGGGGATAACCGAAAGCCGCTTAAAAGATACGAAAAGGATGAAGCATCATGGCACTTTTTAAGGATTGGCAGGATTTTGCAGACAAGAAGTCCGCAGAGCCCGGCGCAGAACAGTACTGGACACAATATTTCCTTAGAGAAAAGGATTTTTACGAGAAGCTCCTCAAGGGCGAAGCTCCGAAGAGCGGCACCGTACAGGCACTCGCTGACCACTTCGGCGTGGATATCATCGAAATGACCGGCTACCTTGACGGCATCAACGAGAGTCTCAAGGCGGAAAACGACCTGGAGAACATGACCGCCGAGACGGAGGTTTCCCTCGATTACGAGCCGGAGAAGCTCTATTACAACATGGTCGGAGCAAAGGCCGAGTGGCTGTATAAGCTCCCGCAGTGGGATTCCATTCTCACCGAAGAGAAGCGTAAGGAGCTCTACAAGGCACAGAAGGCTTCCACCACGATCGTAAAGGGTCCGAAGGTCGGCCGCAACGATCCGTGCCCCTGCGGCAGCGGCAAAAAGTACAAGAAGTGCTGCGGCAGATAAGCTGAAAATTCAAGATGCGTCGGGCGTCCGGCGCATTTTTTCATTTTTCGGTAGCCTTTTAGAGTTTTCTATGCTATACTGAAAACACCGAAGCGAAGTTCAGCTTTAGCAAAGGAGAACACTTTATGTATTGCAGCTTTTTGTATAACAACAACCGCATCCGCTGAGAAATCAGTCGTTTGAAATTGGGTCAAGAGACCCTAAGTTTGTTATGTCAAAAAGGAGCTATATACATGAAAATTCAAGATAATATTTTAAAATTCTATCTTAAAAACTGCTATTTTATCACCGGCACGGCATATGCCGGAAAATCGACCATGTGCAGCATGTTATCAAAAAAGTACAACATGCTGCACTGCGAAGAAAATTACAACATGGACACGATCTTGTCCGCCGTTGACGAGCAGAATCAGCCAAACTTGAATTATTTCAACACGATGCCGAGTTGGCAGCACTACGTTTCCCGCACGCCGAAGGAATTTTATGATTGGTATAACGGCGTCTCGGAAGAAGTAGCGGAATTTGAAGTCGCCGAGCTGATTCGACTTTCGGGCGACAGAAAAGTCATAGTCGATACCAATATCCCGCTTGATACCTTGTATAAAATCGCAGAGCCGAACCACGTGGCGGTGATGCTCTCACCGCAAAGTATGTCTGTTGCATCGTTTTTCAACCGCGGCGATCCGGAAAAGCAGTTTTTGCTGAAAGAGATCGAAAAGTGCTCGAACCCGGAAGCGGCGTTTGAAAATTTCAAAGCGTGTATTGCATCGGTGAACAACCCGGAGGTGTATGAAGCTTATCTGCACAGCGGATTTTTCACGCTGATACGGGAAAACACAGAGCGCGATACGCGCGAAGAAGTGTTTCAAAAGCTTGCGGAACATTTTGAATTAAACTGAATTAAACATAGAATAGGCGGGGTGCGGCTGCGGCGGCACCTCGTTTTACAAAAGGAGTACATAAATGAGCTGCGAAAAATTATATCTCACCGCGCCGGAGATGCTCGAATGCACCGCGCGTGTTGTGAGCTGTACGCCGAACAAGAACGACGGCTATGACCTTGAGACTGACCGCACACCGTTTTTTCCGGAAGGCGGCGGACAGCTGAGCGACATCGGCACGGTTTACGACCCTATGCAGGGCTTTGTGCCGGTCACGCACTGCTTTGAAGCGAACGGCACGGTGCTGCACCGCACAGGAAAACCGTTTTCGGTGGGCGAAATCGTCACGCTCAAAGTGGATGCCGCAAAGCGTTTGAAATACACCCAGCAGCACACGGGCGAACACCTGCTTTCGCATGCCTATGACGTGCTGTTCGGCGCGGAAAACGTCGGCTTTCACATGGCGGGAGACGTCGTGACCATCGACCTTGACCACGATTTATCGGATGAGGAGATCGAGGCCGGCGAAAAATACGCAAATGAGCTCGTTTGGAAAAACGCACCCGTGCGTATTTTTAATGTGGACGCTTCCGAGCTTCCGAATCTGCCGCTGCGCAAGAAAAATGAGAAGCTGCACGGCGAAGTACGCATCGTGGAGGTGGAAGACGGTGATCACACCGAAATGTGCACCTGCTGTGGCACGCACTTCATGAGCACTGCACCGGTCGGCCTAATCAAGGTTTTAGAGCATGCGCGGTATAAATCCGGCTGCCGCATCACGTTCGCCTGCGGCGTGCTGGCGCTGGAGCACTTCACAAAAGAAAACGCCGAGCTGCGCCGCACCGCCGCTGCGCTTTCCGTAAAGCCGGACGGCGTGTTCGACGCGCTCGCCCGCAAGGAAGAACAGGTGCAGGGCCTGAACCAGAAGCTCCGCGAGAAAAACGCGCAGCTTGCAAAATTGTACAGCGAAAAGCTGCATGCCGAAGCACAGGAGAATTTCATTGCGGCATACCTGCCGGTCGATTTTGACGCATGCAAAACGATTGCCGAAACACTTTGCGCGGACGATAATTTCTCTGCTGTTCTGTTTTGCAATGAAAGTGACCGTTTGCGCTATATTTGCGCGCGCGGCAAAAACGGCGCGCTCGACTGCCGTGCCGCCGCACAGAAAATCAACGCTTTGCTCGGCGCAAAAGGCGGTGGCAGCCCCGTGACATCGCAAGGCTCCTGCCCCAAAACAGCTGAGACAGAGCAAAAACTTCGCGAGATTTTATCCGAACCGCTACAAAACTTGAATTAAAACAGATGAAACGCAGACTTTCCATAAGCCTGCGTTTTTATGTACGCGGCAGGGGAATTCCCTTGCCGTTCTGGCTCACAGCTCTGCTTTAATGCGGCTCATCGCGCCTTTTTCCAAGCGTGAGACCTGTGCCTGCGAGATGCCAATCTCCCCGGCGACTTCGGTCTGTGTTTTGCCGTCGATGAACCGCATGGAAAGAATTTTTCGCTCGCGGTCGGTCAGATCGCGAATCGCCTCGCGCATGGCAATTTCCTCCAGCCAGTCGCCGTCCGTCGTGCCGCCTTTCACCTGATCCATAATATAAATGGTGTCGCCGCCGTCGGAAAACACCGGCTCGTAAAGCGACACCGGCTCCACGATGGATTCGAGTGCGATGACAACGTCTTCGGGCGGCAGCTCCATGCGCTTTGCGATTTCCGTGATGTTCGGCTCTTTACCGTTTTCGTTCGTCAGCTGCTCTTTGATCTGCATGGCGCGGTACGCCGTGTCACGCATGGAACGGCTGACGCGCACGGCGTTGTTGTCGCGCAGAAAGCGTTTCACTTCGCCGGAGATCATCGGCACGCCGTAGGTGGAGAACATTACCTCGTGGCTTGGGTCGAAATTATCGATGGCCTTGATGAGCCCGATGCAGCCCACCTGAAAGAGGTCATCCGGGTTTTCGCCGCGGCTTGTAAAGCGCTGGATGACGCTGAGCACCAAACGTAAATTGCCGCAGATCAGCTTATCGCGCGCATCTTTATCGCCGTGATGGCTGCGGTCTAAAAGCTCGCGCATCTCGTCATTTTTCAAGGTTTGCAGCTTTGCCGTGTTCACTCCGCAAATCTCCACTTTGCTCTGCGCATAAGCATACATAAAAGCACCTCCACAATTTGCAATTTTTGCGGCGCTTGCAAACAGGAGTATGGGCGGTTTTAAGCGGTATAATCAGCTTTAATCAGTTTTGTATGATTTTCGCATAGAAAAATCTGCTCAGAATTAAAAAAAGTGGACATTTCGCGAGTGGTATGGTATGATTGGGTCATAAGATACGAAACAGCGATGTTCCATGTACGGATAGCTAAAATTATGTAAACTTAAAGAATATACAAAAGGCGAACAACGGGTCTTTCGCGGTTCGCCTTTTGTGTGTTGTGTTTAATCTGTCAGAGCGATGATGCAACCAAGTTCGGCAGAAGTTCTGTGCGAGATGGAAATGACGGTGCGGTTTTCCGCTACGCGTTTCAAAGCGGAAAGCACGGCGCGTTCGGTCTCGGCGTCAAGGTTTGCGGTGATCTCATCGAACAGCAGCATGCTCGGTGCGGCTGCTGCAGCTCTTGCGATGGACAAAAGCTGCCATTGACCCTGCGAGAACAGATCATCGGTACAACGCGTGTCGTAGCCTTTTTCCATGCTTTCAATCGTATCCTTGAGTCCGGTGAGCTCCGCCGCAGTGTGCACGGCTTCGTCGCTGATTGTGCTGTCATATAGCGTGATCTGGTCGCGCACGGTGCCCGGCACCATGTGGAACGTCTGCTCCACGCAGCCGAACAGACGGCGGCGTTCATCATCGCGGATATCGGCCGCCGGCACGCCGTGAATGAGCACCTCGCCGCTCTGCGGCTTATAAAGGCCGAGAAGAAGCTTGAAGATGGTACTCTTGCCGGCGCCGGTGCGGCCGGTCAGCGTGACCTGATCGCCGTCCATGACTTTAAAGCTCAAGTGATCCAGCACCACGCGCTTATCGTAGCCGAACGTGACATCGCGGAACTCGACAAACGGCACGCTTTCCCTTCTTGCGGTGATGGTATTTGGCTCATGTGTCGGTACGGTATCGGGATTTTCTTCCAGCGCGAAGAACTCGTTGATGCGGTGGATGCCCGCCAACGCGGACTGGATGGCCTGAATCTCCATGCCAAGGCTTTCAACCGGTGTGAAGATCTGCGAAATATAGTTGATAACGGCAACAGCCGTACCGGCGGACATACCGAACAACGTCAGCACGGTGGTGTTGCCGGAAGCGGAAAGCAGCATGACGACGGCGACGACCACCGCGTTCGTAATGAGGATAACGGGGGAGTAGACGGCATCATAGAAGTTCGTCTTTTCCATAGCGCGGTAGCTCTCATTGATGTACGTGTCATAGCGTTTTTCCATGTACTTCTCTTTGCCGAGGCAGTGAATGGTGCGGATGTTGTGCAGTGTTTCCGGCACGTGGCCCGAAGCGCGGCCCACGGCCTTGCGGTTTTCGATCTGCGCTGCCAGTATATTTTTCTGTACGTGGCGCGTGAAGCAGAACAGGAACGGCAGCAAAACGAGCAATACGATCGCCAGACCGCGGTTTTGGAACCAGATAACGACCAAAATACTGATGATTCTGCACGCATCGGCGAACATACTGATGATGCCGGAGGAGAATAGGGTTTCAACGGTATCGACATCGCCGACAAAGCGGGAAACGAGCGTGCCGGGCTCCTGTTTTGTCATGTTGTCGGCGGTAAGGTGTGTAAATTTGTCCATTAAGCTGCTGCGTAGCGCGTGGGTGATTTTCTGGCCGAATACCACGAGCAGACTTTCACGCGCGGATTCTGTGAAGCCGGTGAGCGCCAGCATGGCGAAATACAGTAGGATACGTGCGAATGCGGCGTCGGTTCCGGCTGTGATGGAGTCCACAATATCGGCTAAGATCAGCGGCGGGATAAGTGCGAACACAACAGCGCCGATAACGGCCGAAACAATGCCGAGGGAAAGGCCTTTTTGCTTTTTTACGGTGTCAAAGATCACCGTTCTCACTTGTTTTTTGCGCGTCATGTTCGGCACCTCCGTTCTCTGTGGTATGGACTTGCGATGTATACAGGTTTTCGTATTCGGGGACGATTTTCAGCAGCTCTTCGTGTGTGCCGGTCACGGCCTTGCCGTTTTCCATCCAGATCACGCCGTCCATCTCCGGGAAAAGGTATAACCTGTGCGAAATCAAAAGGACGATGCTGTCTTTTGCGAGCGCTTGCAAATTGACGAACGCCTGCTTTTCCGTGTTCTTATCGAGCGCGGAGAACGGATCGTCTAAAATGAGAATCGGCTTATCGTGGCACAGCGTGCGGGCAAACGCAAGGCGCTTTGCCTGACCGCCGGAAAGGTACGCGCCGCCGCTGCCGATGAGCGTATTTTTGCCGTCGATCATTTCCGCGACCTCTTGCTTCATGCACGCAGCGTTTAAATACGTATCGCTGTTTTTGCTGTCGCCGAGCAGAACGTTGTTTTCCACGCTGTCGTTAAAGAGCTCCGGGTCGTGTCCAAGGTAGCCGACGATGCCCGTGCGCACGCTTTGCTCCATGTTTTGCAGCTCTGCGCCGTCCACCGTGATGTGGCCTTCGTACGGATATTCGCACAAAAACGCCTTGCCGAGCGTTGATTTGCCGCATGCGACTGCGCCGGTGATGCCGATGATCTGGCCCTTTTTCGCCGAGAACGAAATATCGTCGAGAATTTTCTTGCCGTCCGGGTATGTAAAGCTCAGGTGCTTGACCTTGAGCGCCTCAACGGGCGTTTTCTTTACTTTGACTTCATCGGTCTCGTTTCCCTCTTCCTGCGGTAGCAGGGGCTTGATGCGGTTCCAAGAGACCTGTGCCTTATGCACCGCGTTAAAGAGCTTTGCGGCGCTGGAGGATTTTACGGAAAGCTTTACAAAGCATACAAGGAACGTTGTAAACGAAGCAATACTCCATGCTTGCCAGCCGGTACCAAGCACATTCTTCTGACCGAAATACAAAATGAAGAACACGCCCGCCATAGAGATGATGCGGTAGATCGGCGGCATGGCAGCGTTCCAGATGTTCGCTTTCACGGCTGCTTTTTCATAGCTCGTCAGGTTTTCTTCGTATACAGCCTGACGCTTTTTTTCAAGACCGAAAACGCGGTAGGTCATGGCGTTTTCTGCACGGTCCAGAGTAGCGGTGCTCAGCCGGCCGGATTGCTCCTTGTACGCCGCGCCGGCTTTTTGAATGACTTTTTTCATCTTTTCCGCCGTAACATACGAGATCGGCGGGAAAAGCATGCACAAAATAGTCAAACGCCAATCATACCACAGCAGCATGCAGAGGTATGCTGTCAGCGCCACACCGGTGTCGAAAATCTCGGTCGTGAATTTGCGCATGCCCTCCACGCAGTCGTCTACGTCAAGAATGGCCTTCGTCATGATATTGCCTTCGCCTTCTTCGCGCAAACTTGCACGGCTTTTTTTCACAAGGCTGCCGTACAAAGTTTCTTTCATGCGCCGATTCACATTGTTTGCAAAGCGGCGTACGTAAAAGCGTTTCACGTAGCGTGAGATCTGCACGACCGCCGTGACGACCGCAAAGCTGATGACGAGCATCAGCATGCCGGAAAACTGTCCGGTGCCGTTTAAAATCTCTACAAGATACCCGGTCATCGTGCCCTCAAACCACGGCCCGGTCAAAAGACCGATATTGTAGATCAGGCCGGAGACTGTGACAATCAGCAGTGCTCTCCACTCCGCCTTAAAGTAAGAGAGGACACGATTCGGTTGAAACTCCGCAGACTTCCTATTTGTCTTCATTCTGAGCCTCTTTCTCTTTTACGCGCTGCGCGACATGCAGAAAACCTGCGCGGCGTTCTTCCTTGGATTTTAAATAGAGGGTGTTCAGTGTTTTGCAGAACACCTCTTTTTCGTCATCAGGCAGGCCGTCGAGCAGCCACTCGTAAAACGAACCCTCAATTTCCGCCTTGGAGTTGCGGAGCGCTTCGGCTTTTTCAGTGGGGTAGAGCAACTGACTTCTGCCGTCCAGAGGATTCGGCTCGCGGGTGAGGTAGCCCTTTTCCTCCAGCCGCGCCACGCGACGCGCCGTTGCGCCCTTGTCGATCTTCAGCGCTTCCCACATTTCTTTTTGTGTTGTACCGGGGTTATGCCGTACAAAGTGGATCACATCCATTTCCGCTGTGCCTATGCCGTCTTCTTTCATCGTCTGCACCGTAAACCGATTGGCTTCACGGGCGATCTTGGTTATCTTGCGCTCTGTGTTGTCCATAGAGCTGTGCCTCCGTTTCAGATAAAAGCGTTTAGTTGTATGTTCAACTAAAGTAGAGGATAGCACAACTAAAACGCACTGTCAACTACATAAAGTAAATAAAACTTCTTGAGGATTAGTAATGCCTAACTCTCTTGCTGTAACGAAAGGCGAGCAGCCGGAGATTTTCGCTGTTCGCCCTTTGTGTTATTCGTCTTCTTTTGATTGTTCTTTCAGTTCTTCCGTGCGGGTGTTGTAGATCTCGGTGAACGTGTGTGTCACACCGCGTGATTTATATCCGACCATCGTGTCGAGACAAACGGAATGGATGCTGTTGAAAATACTCTTTTCTATATTCGGATTATCGCGTTTTAAGCGGCGCAATAAAAGCTTTGTTTCCTGCCGCTTAGAGACGCTTACGTCATTGTCACACGTTGCGCAGTTTTCTGTAAAGCGGCATGCACACTGGATAAACTCCAAATCGTTGTATCTTTTCCATGATAAAATGTCGTCTTCGTGGATGCAATACATGGGGCGGATGAGCTCCATACCTTCAAAATTCTGGCTGTGCAGCTTTGGTGGCATCGCCTGTAATTGCGCACCATAAAACATGCTCATCACAGTGGTTTCCACAACGTCACTGAAATGATGTCCAAGTGCGATCTTGTTGCAGCCGAGCGACTTCGCTTTGCTGTATAAATGTCCGCGGCGCATTTTTGCACACAAATAGCACGGGTTCTTTTCGGTGTTGTTTGCCACGGAAAAAATATCGGTCTCAAAAATCGTGATCGGAATGTGCAGTAATGCCGCATTGCTTTCGATTTTCTTACGGTTCAGTTCATTGTAGCCCGGGTCCATCACAAGGTACACAAGCTCAAACGGAACTTCGCTGTATTTTTGCAACTCCTGCAAAAGCTTTGCCATCAGCATGGAATCCTTGCCGCCGGAGATGCACACCGCAATCTTGTCGTTTTCCTGAATGAGCTCGTAACGCTTTACCGCAGCGATGAACGGGACCCAGATCGACTTGCGGAATTTCTTTTGTATACTGCGCTCAACGCGCTGGTAGGGTTCAAGTTCTCTTTCCATTTTATGTAAACTCCAAATATAGCTTGTCGAAGATCCTCTCAAATTCATCGAGTTTATCCTCGGTCATCGGATGGCTTAAACGGATGCGCCAAGAGTTCAGCGCATTTTTACGGTCGCGGCACGGCATACACCGCGCGGAAGGGGGTGTTTTCCACGGAGCAGGCGTATTTGCGGCGTAATCCAAGTAGATTATGCGCCGATGCCGCGGCCTTTGAAGCCGGTCAGATCCTTGATGACTTCGCCCGCGATGATGAGTCCCACAACGGACGGCACAAAAGCGTTGCTGCCCGGCACCTGACGGCGCTGCGTGCACTTTCTCTCGGTGCCCGGCGGGCAGATGCAGTGCGTGCGGCAGCTTATGGCCATGTCGTCCACGGGCGTGATGGGCAGCTCTTTGGAGTAAACCACTTTCAGCTTGCGCACGCCGCGCTTTTTCAGTTCGTTGCGCATAACCTTTGCCAGCGGACAAACGGAGGTCTTGTATAGGTCTGTCACTTCAAACGCGGTCGGGTCTACCTTGTTGCCAGCACCCATGGAGCAGATGATTGGCGTTTTCGCCGCTTTTGCATTCATCACAAGCGCAATCTTGCCTGTCACCGTGTCAATGGCGTCCACAATATAATCGTAGTGTTTAAAATCAAACTGGTCGGCCGTTTCGGGCGTGTAGAATGTCTTGTATGTGCGCACCACGGCGTCCGGGTTGATGTCTTTAATGCGCTCGGCCGCAACATCCACCTTGTACCGGCCGACCGTCTTGCGCGTCGCGTAGATTTGGCGGTTGATGTTTGTCAGGCAGACCTTGTCGTCGTCGATGAGGTCGAGCGAGCCCACACCGCTGCGCGCAAGCGCTTCTACCGTGTAGCCGCCCACGCCGCCGATGCCGAAAACGGCTACGCGCGCATCCTTCAGCATCTCCATGGCGTCACGGCCATAGATCAGCTCCGTTCTGGAAAATTGGTTCAACATATTTCTTCGCTCCTTAGCGTTTGTCTTAATATCGCCTATAAATTCAGTATGCTTTGTAAAGTATACAAAACTTAAACGGGAAAGTCAAGATAATACCGATTATACCGCATCTGCCGTTTCCATGCAATACCGCTTCCTTTTTTAGAACGGGTGTGCTATACTGTAAACCCAAGATCAAAAGAGTAGAAAAAGGGGATAGTATGGAACAAAACGAAATTTACGCTGCGCTGCCGGGAGTTTTGCTGCCGTGGTACGAGAAAAACGCACGCGACCTGCCTTGGCGGCACACGAAGGAGCCGTACCGCGTGTGGGTTTCGGAGATCATGCTCCAGCAAACGCGTGTGGAAGCCGTCATCGGGTATTACGAGCGCTTTATGGAAGCGTTTCCCACAGTACAGGCACTTGCAGAAGCCGACGAAGCCCGCGTGTTAAAGCTCTGGGAAGGACTCGGCTATTACTCCCGCGCACGAAATTTGCAGAAAACGGCAAAGCTCCTCACCGAAACGCAAAACGGCGCTTTTCCCGATACCGCCGAAGCGCTCGAAAAGCTGCCAGGCATCGGCGCGTATACGGCGGGCGCAGTGGCGTCCATTTGCTTTGAGCAGCCTGCGGCGGCTGTGGATGGCAACGTGCTGCGCATAATCATGCGTATGACGGCGGACGACCGCCCGATCGACCTGCCGCAGGTAAAAAAAGAGATAGGGGAGGCGCTTTGCAAGGTCTACCCGAAAGGGCACTGCGGCGCGTTCACGCAGGCGCTCATGGAGCTCGGCGCGTGTGTCTGTACGCCGAAAAGCCCCAAGTGCGAAGTCTGCCCCACGCAGAGCTTTTGCCATGCATATAAAGCCGGAAACGTCACAAAATACCCCGTAAAACGTCCGAAAGCCGCAAAGAAAACAGAAGAGCGCACCGTGCTTTTGCTCGAATGCAACGGCAGATTCGCCGTGGAAAAGCGAAGCGAGACGGGTTTGCTCGCCGGATTATGGCAGTTTCCGAACGTACCTCAAAAGCTCGATGCCCAAACCGCCGTGCAAACAGCGCAGAGCTTTCACACCGACCCGAAGGAGCTGGTGCTCGAAACACACAAGACGCATATTTTCACGCATATTCGCTGGGAGATGACCGGCTATGTGATCCGCTGCAACGCGATGTCCGAAGCGTTTACGTGGGCAAGCCTTGCGGAACTTGAGCGCGATTTCGCACTGCCCACCGCCTTTCGGCAATTTTCAGACGAGCTGAAAACACTATAAATAAACAACAAACAGCCCGCAGCAGGAAAACCCAAGCTGCGGGCTGTGCTTTTATGCGATTTTAGTCGTCCAAAATGCCGTGCATCGGGTTGTTTTTCATCGGCGCGGTGCGCGTGTAATGCGTCGTCAGCGGGATGAATTTGCCCTCGCGACTGGATTTTTCAAAGCTCGTCAAAATCTCCAGCACATGATACTGCTGCTGGCAGTTCGCGCGGAAATCGCGGCCGGTGCGCAGTGCCTTGCACATGTCGCTGAGGCCGAGCGCGCGGGAGTTCACGTTGTAGTCGAACAGCAGAGGAATCTCCTTGTAGCCGGCGTAAGCGGGCAGATTGCCTGTGCGCAGACCGGGATCGGAGTGCGTTGCTTCCACGTCTTCGGGGCGCATCAAAAGTACCGGGCCGCCGAACGTGTTCGGATCCGGCACGATCATCGTGCCCTTCGTGCCGTAAATTTCAAAGCGTGCGTAGTTCTGCGAGGGATAGTACACGTCAAACGTCGTGAACACCTGCGCAATGGCGCCGTTCGCAAACGTGATGTTGCCGGTGAGGTACGTATCGGCCTCCACGTCGATCTTTTGGCCGTAGTGCGGCTCGGAGGTGATCAGACGCTCTTTAAACGACTTTTTCGTCACAGCCGTTACACCGACTGCCTCGCCGATGAGCTGCACGAGCGCCGTCACGTAATACGGGCCCATGTCCATCATTGGACCGCCGCCTCTTTTATAGAGGAAATCCGGGTCCGGATGCCATGTCTCGGGGCCGTGCTGAATCATTGCGCATGTCGCACCGATGACATCGCCGATCAGCCCGTCATCAATAACCTTGCGTGCGGTCTGGATGCCTGCGCCCATGAACGTATCCGGCGCGCCGCCCATGAGGAGATTTTTCTCCTTTGCGAGCGCCATCAGCTCTGTGCCTTCCTCCATGTCCGCCGCAAGCGGCTTTTCGGAGAACACATGCTTGCCGTGCTCCAGCGCGGCTTTCGTCACGCCATAGTGCTCATACGGACGGGTAAGGTTCAGAACAACCTCCACTTCGGGATCGTTGAACGCTTCATACATATCCTTATAAATTTTCGGCACGGGGGCTTTTGCGCCTGCTTCGATGTATTCCTTCACCGTCTGCACGCCTTTTTCCGCGCGCTCCGGGATGAGGTCGCATACGCCGACGAGCTCCACCTCTTTAAATACGTTCGTGATGTTTTTAAGGTAAATGCCGCTGATGGCGCCGACGCCGATCATTGCGACCTTTACGGGATTTGTGTTTGCCATAAAATTCACTCCTGAATAAACTTAAATGTCCAGCACATCTCGAATGTAAATTCTGGAGACCTCTGCCGAATGGAAGTTGCCGACCTCCGGTCGGTCGAGTTCTACGCACAAAATGCCGTCGTAGCCGATCTCCTCAAGCGCCGCTTTCACAGCGGGGAAGTCGATGGTGCCGTGGCCGAGCGCGCGGAATGTGCCCATTTTGTCTGCACCCTCTGCGGTCTTCAAAGCGTAGGTGTCTACGTCTTTGAGGTGCATGTACGCAAGGCGCGGGCCGACCTTCTTGATGAGCTCGACGGGGGACATGCCCGCAAGCGTTGTGTGTGCCGTATCGATGCAGAACGAAACATAACGCGGATCGGTGTGTGCCATCAAATAATCAATGTCGCTTTCCCAGAACACGCATGTGCCGTAGTGCGGGTGGAAGCACAGTGTCACGCCCTTTTCCTTTGCGTAAGCGCCGAGCGTGTCCGCAATGGCACAGATTTTATCGAGCACCTCGGGGTTTGTCGGGCGCTCCAGCGGACCGCCGTCACCGAAATACCCGCCGTGCTGGCAGTTGTACCACTTGCCGCCGATGGCTGCGAGAAAATCGATCTGCTTTTTGCCGACCTTGATGTTTTCTTCCACGTCGGTGCCAAAGTGACCGTACAGGTTCACAAGCTCCACGCCGCAGCGCTTTTCCATCTCGATGAGCTCGTTCGGGTCTTCAAAATAATCGCCGATAAAGGCGAAGTTTTCCACATAGTCATAGCCGAGGAACTTGCATTCCTTAAAAGACTGCTCCAATTGCTTTTTGGCGGTCTCAGCGTCCTTGGCGGTCAGCCAAGTCCAACCTGTATATGCTGCTTTCATAATCGTATTACCTCCATGTCAGTCGTCTAAAATGCCGTGCATCGGGTTGTTCTGCATCGGTGCCGTGCGCGTGTAGTGTGTTTTCAGCGGGATATATCTGCCCTCGCGACTGGATTTTTCAAAACTCGTCAAGATCTCCAGCACGTGGTGCTGCTGTTGGTAGTTCGCGCGGAAATCGCGGCCGGTGCGCAGCGCCTTGCACATATCGCTGAGGCCGAGCGCACGGGAGTTTTCGTTGTAGTCGAACAGCAGCGGCACTTCTTTGTAGCCGGTGTAATACTGCGGCGCATTGTGCGCCATCAGACCGGGGTCGATCGCCTGTCCGCTTACCTGATCCTCCGGGCGGTATACGAGCACCGGTCCGCCGAACGTGTTTGGGTCCGGCACACAGATGGTGCCCTTTGTACCGTACAGCTCAAAGCGGCACTGTGCGCCGGGTGCGTAATGCACATCAAATGTCGTGCAGATCTGCGCCACCGCGCCGTTTGCAAACGCAATGCTTCCCGTCAGATGCGTGTCGATATCGACGTCGATTTTCTCGCCGTAGTGCGGCTCGGACGTGATGATGCGCTCCGGGAACGTCTTTTTCGTCATGCCGATGACGCCCTTCGCTTCGCCGATGAGCTGCACGAGCGCCGTCACATAATACGGGCCCATGTCCATCATCGGGCCGCCTGCGCGCTTATAATAGAACTCCGGGTCCGGGTGCCACGTCTCGTGACCATGGCAGATCATCGCGCAGTTCGCCGCAACAATGTCGCCGATGTACCCGTCATCGACAAGCTTGCGCACGGTCTGAATGCCTGCGCCCATGAACGTATCCGGCGCGCCGCCCATCAAAAGGCCCTTTTCTTCAGCGAGGGCGACAAGCTCGTCGCCTTCCTCCATGTCCGCCGCAAGCGGCTTTTCGGAGAACACATGCTTGCCGTGTTCCAACGCGGCTTTCGTCACGCCATAGTGCTCATACGGACGGGTAAGGTTCAGAACAACCTCCACTTCGGGATCGTTGAACGCTTCATACATATCCTTATAAATTTTCGGCACGGGGGCTTTTGCGCCTGCTTCGATGTATTCCTTCACCGTCTGCACGCCTTTTTCCGCGCGCTCCGGGATGAGGTCGCATACGCCGACGAGCTCCACCTCTTTAAATACGTTCGTGATGTTTTTAAGGTAAATGCCGCTGATGGCGCCGACGCCGATCATTGCAACTTTGACCAAATTGAATTCCTCCTTGATGAAATAAATCGCCGCCACTCGGCAATTCACGCATCCATTTTTAGGTATATTATACACGTTTCGCATAAAATAGCAAGATGTTTTACTGAAGTTTCGGGCAAATTTGCGTGCAAGGCAAAAAGCATCGGATTTTCTTGCTTTTTTGCATTTCCTGTGCTATACTGTACTGCGAAAACTGAATGAAAACAACAGGTGCCTTTCGTGTGCTTTTAAAAGCGCATAGAAAAGGGTAAAAGGGAAGCGGGTGCAAATCCCGCACGATCTCGTCACCGTGATAAGGGAGTTTGCCGCCATGGCGTTTTGCCGGTCACTGAGCATAGCTTGGGAAGGCGGCGGCAGATGACGATCTTTCAGCCGGGAAACCTGCCTGTGTGTTGGTACGGGAGTGTCACACTCCAAATCACGAGGAATTGGTTGTACCGAAAATGCTCTGACTATACGCCGGGGTCTTTTTGTGTTGCCGTTCTATACATTTTGTACGTTTCAGCAGCACAAAGGACCTCGGCTTTTCTCATGGGCATACGGTGTATTTGAAGAGGATTCAGATATGCCTTGGTTTCCTGTACCTTTCTTTCAGCGAAAATACGATAAGGGCCGATATTGACCACGGAAAGGAAGCAAAACCCATGAGTAAGCTTACATGGAAAAAGACCGCCGCACTGGTAATGGCAGTTACAATGCTCACGACCGCTGCCGCAGGCTGCGGCAATAACGCGTCTTCGAGCGCATCTTCTGAGGAGAGCAGCACTTCTTCCACAGTCGAAAGCAGCGCGGCGAGCGCAACCGAGGAGGAAACAGACGAAATGGCAGCGAAGAATGTTGCGGATCTCATCGATGCAATCTATGTGCAGGAGCGCAATGATAATACCGATGAAGAATGCAAAGCAGCAAAAGAAGCTTGGGACGCGCTGACCGATGCGCAGAAGGAGCTTGTGGAAGGCGATAACGCCGACCCGGATTATTTCGGCCGCGATACGGGCGACGCCGCGCAAGACGATCCGCGCAACGAAGACGAAATCGGCGAAAACGAGCTGCTCGTTGTCAGCTTCGGTACGTCCTTCAACGACAGTCGCGTAAAGGATATCAAGGGCATTGAGGACGCTCTGCAGGAAGCCTACCCGGATTGGTCTGTCCGCCGCGCGTTCACCGCTCAGATCATCATCAACCACGTGCAGGCGCGTGATGATGAGAAGATCGATAACATGCAGCAGGCACTTGATCGCGCTGTTGCAAACGGTGTCAAGAACCTCGTTGTGCAGCCGACGCATCTCATGCACGGCGCAGAGTACGACGAGATGAACGAGTTGCTTGACCAGTATAAGGATAAATTTGAGGGCATCGCTGTTGCAGAGCCGCTGCTCGGCGAAGTGGGCGACGACGCAACGGTTATCAACGCGGATAAGGAAGCTGTTGCAAAGGCCATCACAGCCGAAGCTGTGAAAACCGCCGGTTATGATGACGTCGCTGCTGCTGCAGAAGACGGTACCGCATTCGTCTTTATGGGCCACGGTACGGCGCATGTTGCAAAGGTCAGTTACAGCCAGATGCAGACCACCATGGAAACACTCGGCTACACGAACGTATTCATCGGCACCGTTGAGGGTGAGCCGGAAGACACCTCCTGCGAAGCCGTTATCGAAAAGGTAAAGGAAGCAGGCTTTACGAAGGTTGTGCTCCGTCCGCTGATGGTCGTTGCAGGTGACCATGCCAACAACGATATGGCTGGCGACGATGAAGATTCCTGGTTGAGCCAGTTCAAGGCTGCGGACTGCTTCGACAGCGTTGATACGCAGATTGCGGGTCTCGGTGAAATTGGGGATATTCAGCAGCTCTACATCGACCACGCGCAGGCAGCGATCGATTCCCTGAATGGCTAATCCGTAAACACAGCGCCCGGAGAGAATCGCTCTTCGGGCGCTTATGTTTATAGATTGTTTTTAAAATAAAGAAGAGGTATAACAAAATGAAAAAGAAGCAGATTACAGCTCTTTTGCTCTCAGCGCTCCTGATCTTCGGGTGCAGCGCGTGCGCAGGCAATACGAATGAAAGCAGTGCGTCTTCCGAAACTTCCGTTTCAAGCGCAGAGCCCACCCCCACCGAAGAGCCGGACGTTGTGCCGGAAGACGGCATGTACACGGCAGAGTTCAAAACGGACAGTTCTATGTTTCAGGCGAACGAAACTTGCGAGGGCATGGGTACGCTGACAGTTGAAAACGGCGAGATGACGTTCCACGTCAGCCTGCGTTCTAAGAAGATCTTGAATCTGTACCTCGGTACGGCAGAGGACGCAAAGCAGAACGAAAGCGAATGGCTTCAGCCGACCACCGATACCGTCACCTATAAAGACGGCACATCGGAAGAAGTCTACGGCTTTGACATCCCGCTGAAAAGTGTCGATAAAGATTTTGACCTTGCGCTCATCGGCACGAAGGGCACGTGGTACGACCACAAGGTCAGCGTGCGTGACCCACAGCCGATCGTTGAGGACACCGCAAGCGACACAGAGGCCGAAGTGCCGGAGGACGGCACGTATACGTGCAACGTCACGCTTGAGGGCGGTTCCGGCCGTGCAACAATCGAGAGCCCCACGGAGCTCACCGTTGCGGACGGCAAAATGACCGCGGAGATCACATGGAGCAGCCCAAACTACGATTACATGATCGTGGACGGCGAAAAGTATCTGCCCGTCAATACCGAAGGCAACTCCGTGTTTGAAATTCCTGTCGCCGCACTCGATACCGCACTCGCCGTTACGGCAGATACCACCGCCATGAGCACTCCGCACGAGATCGAATACACCCTGACGTTTGACAGCGCGTCTCTTACCGCATGAGACGGCTTACAGCGCTTTTAGCGGCGCTTTTGCTTCTGGCTTTCACGGGCTGCGCAGCAAACCCGGCACAGCCTGAGAGTATATCAAGCCCAGCGCAGGCCGATGAAACGCAAGCAGATTTTCAAGTCGAAAGCGCCTATCCGCTCGAATACGCGAAAGAGTTCACCGTGGACGAGTGCACCGGCGGTACAAGGCTCATCACCATTCAGAATGCCCGCTACCTTGTCGTGCCGGAAAACGGTACCGTGCCGAACGGTCTTTCGGAAGACATCACCGTTTTGCAGAAACCGCTTGAAAATGTCTATCTCGTCTCCACGTCTGCGATGGACCCGATCCTGAAGCTCGATGCACGAAGCGCCGTCACGCTTTCCGGCACGAGTGCCGAAAACTGGTATCTGCCGGAAGCGAAAGAAGCCATGGAAAACGGTGAAATTTCCTACGCGGGTAAGTACAGCGCGCCGGATTACGAGCGCATCGTGTCTGCAAACTGCGGCCTCGCGATTGAAAACACAATGATCTACCACACGCCGGAAGTGAAAGAGCAGCTTGAAAAGTTTGGCATTCCCGTGCTTGTTGAGCGCTCCAGCTATGAATCCGACCCCCTGGCACGCATGGAGTGGGTGAAGCTCTATGGCATTTTATTTGATAAAGAGGCAGAAGCCGAAACGTTCTTCAACGAGCAGGTTCAGCGCATCCGGCCGCTTTTGGGGCAGGATATCACAGGCAAAACGGCAGCGTTTTTCTCTGTGACGTCGAATAACCTCGTCACGGTGCGTAAATCGAACGATTACGTTGCGAAGATGATTGGCATGGCGGGCGGCGAATACGTTTTTTCCGATCTTTCCGATAACGGCAACAGCCTCGCAACGATCAATCTTTCGCTCGAGGAGTTCTACGCCGGCGCGAAAGATGCAGATGTTTTAATCTACAACAGCACCATCGAGGGCAAGATTGAAACAACCGAGCAGCTCTTATCAAAATGTCCCATGCTGGCAGATTTCAAAGCCGTGCAGAACGGCAACGTCTGGTGTACCACGCAAAGCCTGTTTCAGGAAAGCATGGAGCTGCCCGATTTGATTTTGGACATGAACCGTGTGTTCACGGCGGAAAGCCCGAAGGCGGTCAACGAAGATGAACTGAAATTTCTGACACATGTAAGCTGAGGAAACCATGAAACAAAACGGCACAAAGCGTCTGACAATTTCATATCTTGCGCTCACGGCTGCATTGCTCGCGCTGTTTATGCTGAACATTTTCTGCGGCAGCACGGCCCTTTCGCCGAAGGACATTTTAAGCACGCTTTTCAGCGCGGGGAATAACGCACTCGCGCAAAAGATCATATTTGGTTTACGCCTGCCGCGTGCCGCCATGGTCGTTTTGCTCGGTGCGGCGCTGTCCGTTGCGGGTTACTTATTGCAGACTTTTTTTGCAAACCCTATCGCCGGGCCGTTCGTTATGGGTGTTTCCGGCGGCGCAAAGCTCGCCGTTGCACTCACGATGGTCGTGCTTTTAAATCACGGCTTGTTCACAAGCTCACTCACGCTGATTTTAGCCTCATTTGTCGGTGCCATGGTCGCTATGGGCTTCGTCTTGGCCGTTTCACAGCGCGTAAAGCGCGCAGGCGTGCTTGTTATCTGTGGCGTGATGATTAGCTATATCTGTTCGGCTGTCACGGACGTTGTTGTTGCATTTGCGCAGGATTCCAACATCGTGAATCTACACAACTGGTCGATGGGCAGCTTTTCCGGCATGACGTGGGAGAATGTCCTCACGGCGGCTTTAATTGTGTTGCCATGTCTTGCACTTTCATTTATGCTTTCCAAACCGATGGCGGCGTACCAAATGGGTGAAGCCTATGCGCAGAGTGTCGGCGTTTCCGTGCGTCCGTTCTCAGTCGCACTTGTGTTGTTATCCAGCCTGCTCGCGGCATGCGTCACGGCATTTGCGGGGCCGATCTCCTTTGTCGGCATCGCGGTGCCGCATCTCGTAAAGCGCACACTCCGCAGTGCAAAGCCTTTGCACGTGCTGCCGGGGTGCGTTTTAGGCGGTGCAGCATTTTGCCTTTTGTGTGACCTCATCGCGCGCAGTATATTTGCGCCAACGGAGCTTTCCGTCAGCTCCGTCACGGCGATTTTCGGCGCACCGGTGGTTGTTTTGCTGCTTGTGCGCAAGCAGAGAAGGGAGGCGGCAGCATGAGCTATTGTGAAGCGAATGACCTTGCGGTCGGCTACAATTCGCCGCTTTTGAAGCATATCAAATTCGCCGCCGAGCGCGGACAGATTTTGACGCTTATCGGCCCGAACGGCGCGGGTAAATCGACTCTGATGAAAACGCTTGCCGCGCAGCTTGCGCCGCAGGGAGGGGCCGTTTTGCTCGATGGGCAGTCCCTTTCGGTATACTCACCGAATGCCCGCGCGCGCAAAATGGCACTGATGGTGCCGCACACGAACCGCACAGAGCTCACGACCTGCTTTGATGTCGCCGCAGCCGGGCGTTACCCGTATACCGGTCGTCTCGGAATCCTCTCCGAAGAAGATAAAAAGCAGGTTTTCGACGCGCTGCATCTCGTAAATGCAGCCGATATTGCCGACCGCGATTTTGATAAGATTAGCGACGGTCAGCGCCAGCGTGTCCTTTTGGCACGGGCAGTCTGTCAGGAGCCGGAAATTCTGTTTTTGGACGAACCGACGTCGTTTCTCGATGTTAAAGGTAAAGCGGAGCTCATGACGATTCTGCGTCGGCTTGCAAAAGAAAAGAATACCGCAATTATTCTGAGCCTGCACGAGCTTGACCTCGCGCAAAAGCTCTCCGATGCCGTTGTCTGCGTTTCGCCGAACAGTGTCTCGGACATCATGACCGTAAAAGACGCGTTTCAAAAAGAGAACATACAAAAGTTATATAAAATGTCCGACGAAGAATACACGTTCCTGTTCGGTAAAAAGGAGCCTCCGAAGTTTGAGCACTACATTCGCAGCGGACAAAAATTATTGCGCTGCGGCTACACAACGGGCACATGCGCGGCACTCGGTGCCGCCGGTGCGGCGCGACTGCTTTTCACCGGCAAGGCCCCGGAAACGGTCGGTCTGCGTACACCGAAAGGCATCGTTGTTGAGGTCGCGCCAATCTACTGTGAGAAGATTGACACCGGCGCCGTATGCGCCATTCGCAAAGACGGAGGAGACGATATTGACGCCACGGACGGCTTGCCCGTCATCGCAAATGTGACGCTTTTGCCCAATGAACACGGCGTCGTTAAAATCGACGGCGGCAAGGGTGTTGGCCGTGTGACCAAGCCCGGGCTTGACCAGCCCGTCGGCGCGGCGGCCATCAACCACGTTCCGCGCGAGATGATCACCGAAGCCCTCTTAAAAGAAGCCAAAACATTTGAGTATAAAGGCGGCTTTTCCGTGCTTGTTTCCATCGAGGGTGGGGAAGAGGCCGCGAAAAAGACGTTCAATCCACACATCGGCGTCATTGGCGGACTTTCGGTGCTCGGTACCAGCGGCATCGTGGAACCGATGAGTCAGCAGGCAATCGTCGATACGATGCAGCTGGAAATTCATCAGGCTGCGCTCAAAAACGGTGCGCGCCGCCTGATTCTGACTCCCGGCAACTACGGCCTCGATTATCTGCGTGAAACCTACCCTGCGCTCTTGGATATTCCCATCATAAAGTGCTCGAATTTTATCGGTGACGCGCTCGATGCCGCCGCAACAGAGCACTTTGAAGAAGTTTTACTCGTCGGGCACATCGGTAAGCTCGTGAAGGTCGCAGGCGGTATTATGAACACGCACTCCCGCATGGCGGACTGTCGCACGGAGCTTTTCTGCACGTATGCGGCGCTTGCGGGCGCGAAAAAAGAGGTGTGCGAAGCGCTGATGCAGGCGGCCACAACCGATGCTTGCCTTGATATTTTGAATCAAAACGGTCTGCGCGAGCCCGTCGTGCACGGCCTGATAAACGCTGTGCAGCTGCACCTCGAGCGCCGCGCAGCGGGTGCATTCCAAGTCGGCGCGGTGCTGTTTTCCAATCAAACCGGCCCCCTTGGGCAGACCGAAACCGCAGAAAAATTGCTGCAAAAGTGGAAGGAGTCGTAAACATGGTACATTTTGTCGGTGCCGGCCCGGGCGCGCCGGATCTCATCACGCAGCGTGGTGCGGCACTCTTACAGACCGCCGACTGCATCATCTATGCCGGCAGCCTTGTCAACCCTGTACTTTTGGGGCTCGCTAAAGCGGATTGCACGATCTATAACAGCGCCAAAATGACGCTGGAAGATGTGATTTCCGTCATGCGCGAGAACGAAAAAAACAACAGAATAACAGTTCGCCTGCACACAGGTGACCCGTGCCTTTACGGCGCAATCCGCGAGCAGATGGATGTGCTTGATGCAGAAAGCATTCCCTATGACGACACCCCCGGTGTCTCCAGCTTCTGCGGCGCGGCGGCAGCTTTAAATGCAGAATATACGTTGCCGTCTGTCAGTCAAACGGTTATCATCACGCGCATGGAAGGCCGCACGCCCGTGCCGGAAAAAGAGAAGCTGCAAAGCCTCGCTGCACACGGCGCGACCATGGTGATTTTCCTTTCAATCGGTTTGGTCGATCAGGTGCAGCAGGCGCTTTTGCAAGGCGGCGCTTACACGAACTCCACCCCCGCAGCAGTCGTTTACAAAGCCACGTGGCCGGAGGAAAGAATTGTGCGCTGTACTGTCGGTGATTTGGCCGAAAGCGTGCATAAAGCGGACATCACCAAAACGGCGCTTATTGTCATCGGAGATTTTCTCGGCACACAATACGACCGCAGTAAGCTCTACGATCCTACATTCACAACGGAATATCGGAAAGGCAGCAAAGCATGAGCTGTGCATATATCGCTTTCACCGAAACCGGACTAAAACTCGCAGAAAGTCTGGCTTTTTCACATCCGGGCAGCATCAGTCGCGGCGGTAAAAACGGCGTGAAATTATCCGATTGGACGGCCGAAAACTTTCAAAAATCCGATGCACTCATCTTCATCGGCGCTGTCGGCATCGCCGTGCGCGCCATTGCGCCGCATTGTAAAAGTAAGGCGACCGATCCCGCTGTGATTGTGCTCGATGAGCGCGGTCGGTTTTCCATTCCGATTTTGTCCGGTCACCTCGGCGGCGCAAATGACCTTGCCAAGAAACTCGCGAGCATCTGCGGCGCAGTGCCGGTCATCACGACCGCGACCGACGTCGAAGGCGTGTTCGCCGTAGACGAGTGGGCGAAAGCGCAGAACTGCCACGTGCTCGAGCCTGAGCGTATCAAAACCGTCAGCGGCACACTGCTCGCCGATAAAGTGGTTTATTATGATTCGCAGTGGAAAATCACAGGCACTCAACCTAAAAATATTTTCCCGTCAGACGAGAACCATCGAGCCGATTTTTCCGTAACACTCTACCCGCAGAGCGATGCGTTGCACCTCGTTCCCAAAATCTGCGTGCTCGGCGTCGGCTGCAAACGCGGCACATCGGCTGAACATATCGAAGCAATATTTAAACAATTTTGCAAAGAAACAGGCTGTGCACCGCAAAGCATCTGTGTGTGTGCGAGCATAGACCTCAAAAAAGATGAACCGGGGCTTTTGGAATTCTGTCAAAACCATGATTTTAACATCCATTTTTATACAGCCGAGGAGCTCAAAAAAGCGTCCGGCGAATTCACATCATCTTCATTTGTGCAGCAGATAACGGGCGTTGACAACGTCTGCGCCCGTGCGGCCGTGCTGGCGTCGGGCGGCGAATTGGTGATCGAAAAGCATATATACAGCGGCGTGACGTTCGCCGTCGCCGCAAAACCCTTTACCCCGGATTGGAGCGTGTAAAATGAAGCGAAATCTTGTTTATGTCGTGGGCCTCGGCCCCGGCGACCCGCAGTTTTTGACCGCACAGGCGAAAACGGCGCTCGAAAACGTCGACGTACTATGCGGTTACACCGTCTACATCGATCTTATCCGCTCGTTTTATCCCGAAAAAGAGGTGCACGCAACGGGCATGACAAAGGAGATCGACCGTTGCCGCTGGGCGCTTGAGACCGCGCAAAGCGGCAAAACCGTGGCGCTTGTCTGTTCGGGAGATGCCGGCGTATACGGCATGGCGAGCCCGATTTTGGAACTTGCACCCAATTACCCGAGCGTCGAGATCGAGGTCATTCCGGGACTTACGGCGGCGCTCAGCGGCGGTGCGGTTTTAGGCGCACCGCTTGCGCATGATTTTTGCGTAATTTCCCTTTCCGACCGACTCACCCCATGGGAGATAATTGAAAAGCGCCTTGCCTGCGCCGCCATGGGCGATTTCTGCGTGGCAATCTACAACCCGTCCTCGAAAGGCCGGCCCGATTATTTACAGCGTGCCGTCCGCATTTTGCTCCAAAACGGCAAATCGGAGGAGACCGTCTGCGGCATCGTACGCAACATTGGCAGAGAAAGGCAGCAAAGTGAGATCATAACGCTCCGCGAACTTGAAAACAAGCAGGTCGATATGTTCACGACTGTATATATAGGCAACAAAACAACAAAGAATATCGAAAGCAAAATGGTAACGCCAAGGGGGTATCGCACGGTATGAAAGCTGTGGTGTTCAGCGGAACGACAGAGGGCAGACAGTTTTCAAAAATTTTGGCAAACCTCGGCGTAGAAGTTCTTGTCAGTGTTGCAACAGAGATCGGCGCAGAAGAACAAGACGAGAATGAAAATATTACAATTCATGTAGGTAGATGCACTGCCGTAGAAATGACGAAACTTTTGCATGGTGCGTCAATCTGTGTGGACGCAACGCACCCCTATGCAACAGAAGCCACGCGCACCATTTGTGAAGCGTGTGAAACGACAGGCGTTGAGTACCATCGATTGCTCCGTACCGAAAGCGAATTGCCGAAGAACAGTATCGTGTTTGAAACGGCAGCAGAAGCGGCAGAATATCTCGAAAGTACTGCCGGGAATATCTTGCTCACGACCGGTGCAAAGGAGTTGCCCGCTTTTAAAAATCTAAATATAAAGCGGATTTTTCCGCGTGTATTGCCCACGCTCGACGGCATTCGCGCGTGCGAAGCCCTCGATATTCCGCACCGCAACATCATCGCCATGCAAGGCCCGTTTTCACTTGACCTCAACCGCGTGATCCTTGAACAATTCAACATTCAATGGCTCGTTACAAAAGACGGCGGCGCAGTAGGCGGCTTTATGGAAAAAGCAAAAGCCTGCGAATACTGCGGTGCACGCCTCATTGTACTGCGCCGCCCGCGGGAGAACGGAGAGACAGTTGGAAGTATCCTTGAAAGGTGTAGAGAATTGCTATGAAAATCACTTTAGTCGGCATAGGGGGCGGCACTTTCGACAGCGTAACAATGCAGGGAGCAGAAGCTTTGCATGAAGCCACACTCATCATCGGCGCAAAGCGTTTACTCGAAAACTTGCCGGATTTCTGTACGCAAAATCGTATCGCAATGTATAAAATCGGTGAGATTTTATCAGTGCTTGAAACAACAAAAGAACAAAATATCGCACTTGTATACAGCGGTGACACCGGGTTTTATTCCGGCGCCTCTGCACTGTGCCGCGTGCTCGATGAACGCCACATCGAATACACCGTGATTCCGGGCGTTTCCAGCGTACAGTTGCTTTCTGCTGCCATCCACGAACCGTGGCAGAACTGGAACCTCGTCTCCGCGCACGGCTGTGTATGTGACCCTGTTGCTGCGTGCAGCATGGGCAAGCCCACATTTTTCTTAACGGGCGGTGAAGTAACTCCCGCGGTAATTTGCGCGAAGCTCACCGAAGCCGGGCTGGGAGACGTGCAGGCGGTTGTCGGTGAAAATCTCGGTACACCACAGCAAAAAATCAGTAAGAATACAGTACGAAAAATATCCGAAAGAGTTTTTGCACCGCTATGTGTGCTTCTTGTAGAGTCGTGTGAAGTACCCGTGCAGCGTGTGCCGGGTTTGCCAGATGAAGTCTTCATCCGCGGCAAAACACCTATGACAAAGCAGGAGGTTCGCGCCGCGGCACTCGCAAAGCTTGCCGTTAAACCGACCGATATTCTCTGGGACATCGGCGCGGGGACCGGCAGTGTCAGCATAGAAATGGCGCTTGCTGCGCCGCTCGGATACGTGTATGCCGTGGAGTGTGACGCAGCCGCCTGTTCGCTGATAAAACAAAACCGAGACAAATTTCATGTACATAATTTGACACTTGTAGAGGGCAAAGCGCCGGAAAAATTAACGGGTCTTCCTGCACCGGATGCCGTGTTTATCGGCGGCAGTAAGGGCAATCTGCCCGAGATCATAGATGCTGTATTGACCGCAAACCCGAGTGCTCGCCTGTGTGTTTCCGCTATCGCGCTTGAAACGCTGCAAACGGCGCTTTCATCTTTTGCGACCCACGACATGACTGCGCAAATCACACAAATTGCCATAAGCCGCAGCAGTTCAGTCGGTAATTTGCACCTGATGAAGGCGAATAATCCCGTTTTTTTGATTGTGAGGGAATGACATGCTGCAAATGCTCATCGCCGCGCCGAACTCCGGCAGCGGCAAAACGACCGTCACCATTGCGCTGCTTGCGGCGCTTAAAGCCCGCGGCCTCAACCCCTGTGCGTTTAAATCCGGGCCCGATTATATTGATCCCATGTTTCACCGCAGTGTGCTCGGCGTTGAAAGTCACAATCTTGATTTATTTTTCTCAAAGCCGAAAATAGTACAAAATTTGTACAATAAAAACGCAGCCGATCACGGTGCTGCTATATGCGAAGGTGCTATGGGGTACTATGACGGTCTCGGCGGCACAAGTGACATCGCAAGTGCGTGGCATCTAGCCGATACGTTGAATCTACCCGTCCTGCTTGTCCTGCGTCCGAAGGGTGCAAGCTTAACCCTTGCAGCGCAGGTACGCGGCTTAATGTCCTTCCGTATACCGCACCATATCGCCGGTGTTATACTGAATGACTGTAAAGAAAATTTGTACCGTATTTTAGCACCGATGCTCGAAAAGGAGACAGGTGTGCCTGTTATCGGCTATCTGCCCCCAATGCCCAAAGCTGCGATCGAAAGTCGTCATCTGGGGCTTAAAACCGCCGGTGAGATTGAAAATCTGCAAAAGAAGATCACACTTTTGCATGAGACGATGGAAAAGACGGTCGATTTTGAAAAACTCTTTAGCGTCTTTGCGTGTCCGGCACCCAAAGTACCGAAAGAGGAATTTCCGATTCCTAATGTGCGCATCGCCGTTGCAAGGGATGAAGCCTTTTGTTTTACATATACCGAAACGCTTGAAGCGTTCAAAGAAGCCGGCGCAGAACCTGTCTTTTTCAGCCCATTGCACGATAAAAGCTTGCCCCCAAAAATTGGCGGGCTGTATCTGCCCGGCGGTTACCCGGAGCTTTGCGCAAAGGCACTCAGCGAAAATACCGAGATGCTTTTGCGCATCAAAACCGCAATCAAAAACAGTTTACCGACTGTGGCAGAATGCGGCGGCTTTTTGTATTTAGGTCAAACACTTGAAGATGTAAACGGCGACAAATACCGTATGGCAGGCGTTCTGCCCGGCGAAGGCTTCAAGGTCGGCCACCTCGTGCGCTTCGGTTACGCGACGCTTACTGCGAAGGAGAACAGCATGCTGCTAAAAAAAGACGAGTTGCTTCCTGTGCACGAATTTCACCACTGGGATTCCACCGAAAACGGCATAGCGTGCACAGCGACAAAGCCGAACGGCCGTACATGGGACTGTGCTTTTGCAAACGAACATTTTTATGCGGGTTTTCCGCATTTATACTGGGCGGGCACGCCGCTGTCGCAGCGCTTTGCGGACGCCGCCCGCCGCTACATGAGGGACAAAATATGACGGAAACAGAACTTAAAAACCGGCTCAAAACAATCACGCAGCCGGACGAAGCCGCGCGCAAAGCCGCCCACGCGCATTGGGCGTCGCTTGCAAAGCCACTCGGCGGGCTTGGCGATCTCGAACCATTATTAGAAGATGTGGCTGCGCTTACAGGCGCGCCGCAGTTCGATTTTTCAAAGCGCGCGGTCTTGGTACTGTGCGCGGATAACGGCGTCATCGCACAAGGCATCAGCCAGTCCGGCAGCGACGTGACGCGCGCCGTTTTGCAGAATCTTGCGCAGCGCAAAACAAGCGTCTGCAAAATGGCGGAAACGGTGCACTGCGGTGTAATTTCCGTTGATATGGGCATCGCGGGAGCGCCCGTGGACGGTGTGAAAAATTGCCGTGTGCGTGCGGGTACGGATGATTTTACCGGCGGACCTGCTATGACCCGCGAGGACGCTTTAAAGGCCATCGAGACCGGCATCGAGCTCGTCCGCGAGCAGAAAGCGCAGGACATAAAGCTCCTCGCGACCGGCGAAATGGGCATCGGCAACACGACAACCTCTGCCGCCGTGAGCTGCGTTTTGCTCGACCGTGCGCCCGAAGAAATGACCGGCCGCGGCGCGGGACTCTCCGATGACGGTCTGCGCCGCAAGATCGAGGTCATCTATCAAGGCATCGCGGTCAATCATCCCGAAAAAACCGATGTGATCGGCGTGCTGTCGGCGCTCGGCGGCTTAGATATCGCCGGGCTGTGCGGCGTGTTTTTGGGCGGTGCTCTGGAGAATATCCCTGTCATTATCGACGGTTTCATCAGCAGTGTGGCGGCACTGTGTGCGGCACGGCTGTGCCCGACGGCGACTAAGGCCATGTTCGCAAGCCACGTTTCGGCGGAGCCCGCGGCGTGTATCGTTTTGGGAGCGCTCGGCAAAAAGCCGCTCATCACGGCGAATATGCACCTCGGCGAGGGCACCGGCGCGGTCGCAAGCCTGCCGCTGTGGGACATGGCACTCGCGGTCTACAACAACTGTTATTCGTTCACGGAGGGCGGCATCGCGCCGTACACCCCGCAATGCTGACGCTCGTCATCGGCGGCGCAGCAAGCGGCAAAAGCGCCTATGCTGAAAACCTGACCCTGAAACACCCGCTGCCGCGTTACTACGTCGCCACCATGCAGGTATGGGATGAAGAGTGCGCCAAACGCGTCGAAAAGCACCGCGCCATGCGAAAAGAAAAACAGTTTGAAACGATCGAATCCCCTATTAGTCTTGATAAAATCAGAATACCAAATCGCGGAATAGTTCTGCTCGAAGACCTCGGCAACCTGACCGCAAACGAGCTGTACGATCCGAAAGGTGCGGGGGTCAATACCGCAGAAGCCGTTCTGTATGGCGTTGAAATACTATATAAACAATGCGAACATCTGATTGTCGTCGGCAACGAGGTGTTCAGCGGCGGTGCAGAGTATGCCGACGAAACAGATCTGTACCTCAAAGCGCTGGCGCAGATCCAAAACGGCATCGCTGCCCGTGCGGATCACGTCTGCCGCGTAGTATGCGGTATTCCGGTTTATTACAAAGGAGGGGAAAAGGTATGACGATTTTGCAGACGATTGCCGTGGCGTTCGCTATGTTTTCGGCGATTCCCATGCCGCAGTTCGAATGGAGCCAAAAGAACATGCGATACGCGCTGTGCGCATTCCCGCTCATCGGTGCAGTGTGCGGCGGGTTGTGGTGCTTAGTCGGCGTCCTGCCTGTGCCGGAGCTCGTCCGCGCAGCAGGCTTTTGCCTTGTGCCTGTGCTCGTCACCGGCGGCATCCATCTGGATGGCTTCGCCGACACATGCGATGCGCTCTCAAGCTACGGTGATGCGGAAAAGAAGCTCGAAATTTTGAAAGACCCACACTGCGGTGCATTTGCAGTTATCCGATTATGCACATATTTCATATTGTATTTTGCGCTCTGTGCTTCGGTGAAATTTACGGTGCGTTTCGGTGTGATCTGGATATTGGCACTCACCTTGGAACGTGCGTTTTCCGGCCTCGCCGTGGCATCATTTCCCATGGCGAAAAACACCGGTCTTGCGCATACGTTTGCGGAAGCCGCAGACCGTATAACGGTGCGCCGCGTCTTGATTATTTATACTGTTGTGCTCGGCGCTGCGATGCTCGTGCTCGGCGGCTGGGCGGCCGTTTTGGCTGCTTTACTTGTCTTTTGGCGGTATTACGCAGTGTCGAAAAAGCAATTCGGCGGCATCACGGGCGACCTTGCCGGGTGGTTCCTGCAAAGGGCAGAGCTCGCCATGTTAGCAGCGCTCGCCGTGTGCCAGTGGGGAGGAGTTTTGTAATGTTGTTCATCACAGGTCCGCTTTACAGCGGCAAGCGCACGTTCGCGAAAAAGCTCGGCGGTACATGCTGTTTTGAGGTGCAGAAGCAGGCCGAAACGACGGAAGACCTCGAAGCACTTGCTAAAATACTTTCTGAAAAATACGATATTATCACCGCAACGGAACTCGGCGGCGGTGTTGTGCCCGTTGATGCCACAGAGCGCGCAAACCGCGAAAAAGCCGGCCGCTTGGCATGCCTGCTCGCCGCGCGTGCCGATTGTGTTGTGCAGATGTTCTGCGGCATTCCGACCGTCTTGAAAGGGGAATTGCCCAAATGAAAATTTACCTTTTGCGCCACGGTGAAACCGCCTATAATGTTGATCACCGCTATCAGGGCGTGACGGACATTCCACTCTCACCGGCCGGGCTTGCGGCGCTGAAGCAGGCGGACTTTTCGCCCAAAACCGTTTATGTCACGCCGTTAAAGCGCACAAAACAGACAGCGGAGATTTTATTTCTGACTGCCGAGTATATCCCCGTAAACGACCTCAGCGAGATGAATTTCGGCGTATTTGAGGGACGTAACTATAAAGAGATGGAGCACGATTCCGCCTACCGCGCATGGGTGGATTCTAACTGCGAAAGCACCTGTCCCGGCGGCGAGTGTAAAGCGGATTTCAGCGAGCGTGTTTGCAAAGCATTTGAATCACTGCTAAATCAATCTATTCAAAATAGTGAAGACACGCTCGTTATCATTGCGCATGGCGGCACGCAGATGGCCGTCATGGAAAAGTACGCTGTGCCGCAGAAAAATTATTATGAATGGTGTGCGCCGACTGCCGGCGGCTATGTGCTCGATGCCCGCGATTGGCAGGAAAAGCACGTTTTGCATCTCATCGGGACCGTGCAGTACACAAAGGAGGCCACATGCTGATTTTCTTCGCCGTCCTCGGCGGATTCATTTTAGACGCAATCTTCGGCGACCCCCTGTGGCTGCCGCACCCGGTTGTATATATGGGCAAGGTCATCTCCTTTTTAGATCGAAGCTTGCGGAAAATTTTTCCAAAAACACCGCGTGGCGAGCGCATCGGCGGCGCAATCACCGCATTCATCCTGCCTGTCGGCACATTCCTGCTTTCCGGCGCGGTGTGCTTCTTCTTTTATAAAATTCACTGGGTGTTTGGACTTTTGATTCAAATGTTCTGGTGCGCGCAGTCACTTGCCGCAAAGGGACTTGTGCAGGAGAGCTGCAACGTCTACAAGGAACTCAAAAAGAACGACCTCCCCGCCGCGCGCAAGGCCGTCTCCCGCATTGTCGGGCGTGATACCGACGCGCTTTCCATGGAGGGGGTGACAAAAGCCGCTGTGGAGACCGTTGCCGAAAACGCCGGTGACGGCGTGATCGCGCCGCTTCTTTGCATGCTCATCGGCGGCGCACCGCTTGCGCTGACCTACAAAGCCATCAACACGATGGACAGCATGCTCGGCTACAAAAATGAAAAGTACATAAACTTCGGGCGCGTACCCGCAAAGCTTGACGATGCCGCAAACTACATTCCGAGTCGTATCGCGGCACTTTTGTGGGTGCTCGCGGCGGGGTTCACGGGAAACAGCGTCAAGGGCGCGTGGAAGATCTGGCGGCGCGACCGCCGAAATCATGCAAGCCCCAACAGCGCGCAGACCGAAAGTGCCTGCGCCGGTGCGCTCGGCGTGCAGCTCGCCGGGCCCGCGTATTATTTCGGTGAATACTATGATAAGCCGACGATCGGCGACCCGCTGCGCCCGGTCATGCCGGAGGACATTTTGAAAGCCGACCGCATGATGTACGCCGAAAGTATTTTGGCACTCGTGCTCGGTCTGCTCGTTCGCGCGGCATTCGTCTTACTGTAAAGGGGGAGAGAATATGGAACTCACACACGGCGGCGACTGGGCGGGCTACCGCGCAAAATTCGGTCACGATGCACTCGATTTTTCCGCGAATGTCAGCCCTCTCGGTTTGCCGGAGGGCGTTGCACAGGCAATCGTGAACGCACTGCCCACCGCAGACCGCTACCCCGACCCGCTTTGCAGAGAGCTGCGCCAAAAGCTCTCCGCAAGCGAAAACGTACACGAAAACCAAATTCTTTGCGGCAACGGCGCGGCGGACCTTATTTTTCGGCTCGTGCTCGCGAAAAAGCCGCACCGTGCATTATTGCCCGCGCCGACTTTCGCAGAGTACGCGTCCGCACTCAAAACCGTCGGCTGTGAAGTCGAATATTTCTTTTTAAAAGAGGAAAACGATTTTGAAATCACCGAAGAGTTGCTCTCTGCTCTCCATGAAACCATCGATATGGTGTTCTTATGTCAACCAAACAACCCCACCGGGCAGATCGTTACGTCGGATTTTCTCGAAAAGCTCCTGAAAAAATGCAGGGCGTGTCATGCAACGCCCGTCATCGACGAGTGTTTCCTCGATTTTCTCCCGGAGCACGAAAGCCGGACTGCAAAGCGCTTTTTAGCGCAGTTCCCCGAGCTTGTTATTCTGAAAGCTTTCACAAAATTATACGCCATGGCGGGCGTGCGGCTCGGTTATGTACTCAGCGGAGATGAAAAATTATTAGAAAATATGCGAGAAGCAGGGCAGCCGTGGGCAGTCTCGTCACTCGCACAGGCGGCAGGCGTCGCGGCGTTAGATGAAACCGAATACGTCGACCACGTGCGAAGCTTAATCGCACGGGAGCGGCCCGGAATGATCGCGTCCCTGCGCTCGCTCGGCTTGCGCGTCTTGGAGGGGCAGGCAAATTTCCTGTTATTCAAAGCGCCGGAAGATTTCGGCGAGCGACTAAAAGAAAAAGGCGCTGTCGTGCGCGGCTGTGCAAACTACCCGGGGCTCGATAACACCTGGTACCGCACCGCCGTGCGCACGCCGGAGGAAAACGAAAAGCTACTGAAAATCATGCGGGAGGTGCTGAAATGAGCGAAAACAAAAAAGCCAAGTGCATCATGGTACAGGGCACGATGAGCGGCGCGGGCAAAAGTTTATTATGCGCGGCGCTGTGCCGCATTTTCGCGCAGGACGGTCTGCACACCGCACCGTTCAAAAGTCAAAATATGGCGCTGAACAGCTTCGTTACCCGTGACGGCTTAGAGATGGGCCGCGCACAGGTCGTACAGGCGCAGGCGGCGGGAGTGGAGCCGGACGTGCGCATGAACCCCATTTTGTTGAAGCCGAGCAGCGATGTCGGTAGTCAGGTCATCGTGAACGGCGAAGTGCGCGGCCAGATGAAAGCTTCGCAGTATTTCAAGATGAAAAAATCACTCATTCCCGATATTCTGCGCGCCTACAACAGCCTTGCAGAAGATTTTGACGTTATCGTCATCGAGGGCGCGGGCAGCCCGGCGGAGATCAACCTGAAAGCGGATGACATCGTGAACATGGGGCTCGCAAAGCTTGTCGATGCGCCCGTTCTGCTCGTCGGCGACATCGACCGCGGCGGTGTGTTCGCGCAGCTTTTCGGCACCGTAGAGCTGCTGGAGACGGACGAGCGCGACCGCATCAAGGGACTTGTCATCAATAAATTCCGCGGTGACGTCGAAATTCTCCGCCCCGGCCTCTCCATGCTCGAAGACAAAACGCACCTGCCTGTTCTGGGCGTCGTGCCGTATCTGCGCGTCGATATCGAGGACGAAGACTCCCTTTCCGAGCGCCTTGAAAAAAAAGACGCCGTGCGTCCGTTGGACATCGCCGTCATTCGCCTGCCGCACATCTCAAATTTCACGGATTTCATGGTGCTCGAGCAGCACCCTTTAATGGATGTGCGCTACGTGCAAAACACCCGCGAGCTTGGCGCGCCCGACCTTGTGATTCTGCCCGGCACGAAAAACACGGTTGAGGATCTCCTCTGGCTGCGCCAGTCGGGACTCGAAGCCGTCATCTTAAAACTCGCCGCAAAAGAGACGCCGGTGCTTGGCGTCTGCGGCGGTTACCAGATGCTCGGTGAGACGTTGCACGACCCGGATGGCTCCGAAAGCGGTCGCCCGCAAACGCTGCGCGGCCTTAACTTACTGCCGACCGAAACAACATTCTGCGCTGAAAAGCATCGCGCGCAGGTCACAGGCGAAGTCATCGCCGCGCCGTTTACAGGGGCGATGCTCACCGGTTACGAAATTCACACAGGCAATACAATCGTCCGCGGTGAGCCGTTCTGTACGCATACGGATGGCACAAAAGAGGGCTGCACAAATCAAAACGTCTTCGGCACGTATCTGCACGGTCTCTTTGACAGCGGCGAGCTGACCGAAAAGCTTGCGGAATACCTCTGCACCCGCAAGGGGATAGACCCTGCAGCCGCCGTGCCTGTTTCCATGGAGGAATATCGCCGCGAGCAGCTCGACATTTTAGCCGACGGCGTGCGGAACAGCCTCGATATGGATGCCGTGTACCGCGCCATGGGCATGGAAAACCCGAGGGGGTGCAAAGCATGATCCCGCAGCATCATCTGCCCGCCGATATTGAGCGCACCAGCATGCAGATTATCGCAAAAGAGCTCGAAGAAAGGCATATCCGGATACCAAGGGAAAATCTTGCCGTCGTCAAGCGTGTTATTCACACCACGGCGGATTTCGAGTACGCCGAAACGCTGCATTTTACCGAAAATGCCGTGCAAAAAGCCATAGAAGCGCTGCATAACGGCGCCACGATCATCACCGATACGAATATGGCGCTCGCAGGTATTTCCAAGCCGGGTCTCAAAAAGCTGAATGGGGAAGCCCTGTGCTTTATGGCAGACCCCACAGTTGCCCAAAGCGCAAAAGAAAGCGGCACCACGCGCGCCGTCGCCGCCATGCACAAGGCTGCAAAAGAATACCCCGGCGCGATTTTGGCGGTCGGCAACGCGCCCACCGCGCTGTTCGCCATTGCCGAGAAGATCGAAAACGGTCTGCGCCCCGCGCTCGTCATCGGTGTGCCGGTCGGCTTTGTGAACGTCATCGAGAGCAAAGAAAACATTTTTGCCGTGTGCGAAAAACATCATGTCCCCGCCATCGTTGCATTTGGGCGCAAGGGCGGCAGCACCATAGCCGCCGCCGTCTGCAATGCGCTCATATATTCCGCAGCCGAAATGCTCGACCCCACCGCCCGCGGCTGGAAATAATGCGGCCCCAAATTTTTTGTTGACACGATTTGTCGTTTATGATATACTCATATCGATTTTGAAAGACGAAGTGAGATGTAAGAGTTTTTCAAAGCAATTTTTACTTTTGGACCGCCCTTTTGGGCTAAGGCCATACGGACAGCCGGGTCCACTGCCGACCGGCAGCTTCGGCTGCCTTATTGACTGAGTTAAAAAGCTCAGATTTTATAAGATGGTTCCTTTGCAACCATGAAATTGCGCTAAAACGCAGACTTGTGAAACGTCAATAAGAGTAGTAAAAGTTTAATTGCTATATAGACTCTGAAACGCTCCGCTTTCCGGGATACCATGTTTTTATGTTCCGAGAACATGCGCCCAAAAAATAAGCGATTTAAACGCAAGTTCTGCACCTACGTGCCGGGCTTGCGTTTTTTGTTTTGCAAAGGGCTTTGAACGGAGGGAAAAGATGAACGAAAATGTAAAACGCGTAAAGCTCGACCAGTGCCGCGCACCAATCCATGAAGCGCTCGAAAAATTCCGCAACATGCGCGTGGTGCCGTTTGATGTGCCGGGTCATAAGCGCGGCCGCGGCAACCCGGAGCTGGCCGCCTTTCTGGGTCAGCAGTGCGTCGGGTTGGATGTCAACAGTATGAAGCCGCTCGATAATCTCTGCCACCCGGTGTCGGTCATTCGGGAGGCGGAGGAGCTTGCCGCCGATGCGTTCGGCGCGGCACACGCATTTTTAATGGTGGGCGGCACCACAAGCTCCGTACAGAGCATGGTTCTCACCGCATGTAAGCGCGGCGATGAGATTATTCTGCCCCGCAACGTCCACCGCAGCGTTTTGAATGCTTTGGTGCTCTGCGGCGCGGTGCCGGTCTACGTCAACCCGGAGGTGGATCATCGCCTCGGTATTTCGCTCGGCATGAAGCGCGAGCAGGTGGCAAAAGCCATCCGCGAACACCCGAACGCCGTGGCGGTGCTCGTCAATAACCCCACATACTACGGCATTTGCAGCGACCTGCGCGCAATCGTACAAATGGCGCACGATGCCGGTATGCTGTGCCTCGCGGACGAAGCACACGGCACGCACTTTTATTTCGGCGGCGGCCTGCCGGTCTCCGCTATGGCGGCGGGTGCAGATATGGCGGCCGTTTCCATGCACAAAAGCGGCGGCAGCTTAACACAGTCGAGCTTATTGCTCATCGGCCCCAATGTCCACGCCGGTTATGTGCGGCAGATCATCAACCTCACCCAAACGACCTCGGGCAGCTATCTGCTCATGTCCAGTCTGGACATCTCCCGCCGCAATCTGGCACTGCGCGGCCGCAAAGTGTTCCATCAGGTTGCCGATATGGCAGAATACGCCCGCGAGGAGATCAACGCCGTCGGCGGCTACTACGCGTTTGGCAAAGAGCTCTGCAACGGCAACTCCGTGTTCGATTTCGATACGACAAAGCTCAGCGTCCACACGCTCGACATCGGTCTTGCCGGTATCGAGGTCTACGACATTCTGCGCGACGAATACGATATTCAGATCGAGTTCGGCGACATCGGCAATATCCTTGCATACCTCTCCATCGGCGACCGCCCGCAGGAGGTAGAGCGCCTTGTCAGTGCTTTGGCTGAAATCAAGCGCCGGTACAGCACGGACGGCACCGGCCTTTTGAGCCAGGAGTACATCGACCCCGAGGTTGCCGCCAGTCCGCAGGAGGCGTTTTACGCACCGAAAAAAAGCCTGCCGCTCCGCGAGACGGAGGGCATGGTGTGCAGCGAGTTCGTCATGTGCTACCCGCCGGGCATTCCGATCTTGGCGCCGGGCGAACGCATCACGGCGGAGATCCTCGATTACATCGAATACGCCAAAGCCAAAGGCTGCAGCATGACCGGCCCGGAGGATCCCGATATTCTCCGCCTGAACGTGCTTGCATAAGGAGGGACAAAAATGGAAATGTGGTTTTCGGAATTTCACACACCAGATGTCAAGCACAGCATCCGTGTGGACCGCCAGTTATATTCAAAGCAAAGCGCCTATCAGCGCATCGATATTTTTGAAACGCCGGAGTTCGGCCGCGTGCTGACGCTGGACGGCAATGTCATGCTCACAGAGCGCGACGAGTTTATCTACGACGAAATGATCACCCATGTCCCGATGTCCGTGCACCGCAATGCAAAGGACATTCTCGTCATCGGCGCAGGCGACGGCGGCGTTGTGCGCGAGCTGACCCGCTACGACCGCGTAGAGCGCATCGACCTCGTCGAGATGGACCCGCAGGTCATCGAGGCCTGCCGCGCCTACCTGCCGAGCAACGCCTGCCGCATGGACGACCGCCGTGTACATATCTACTACGAAAACGCGCTGAAGTTCATTCGCAAGTGTGAAGATGAGTACGACCTCATCATCGTCGATTCCTCCGATCCGTTCGGCCCGTCCGAGGGGCTTTTCACCCGCGAATTTTACGGAAGCTGCTATAATGCTCTGCGTGAGGACGGCATCATGGTTAACCAGCAGGGCAGCCCGTTCTATGCGGAGGATGCCACTGCCATGCAGCGCAGCCACCAGCGCATCGCAACGACGTTCCCCATCAGCAAGGTTTATCAGGCGCATATTCCCACCTTCGCCGCGGGCTACTGGCTTTTCGGCTTTGCAAGCAAGAAATATCACCCAATCAACGACCTTGACTCCAACCAGTGGAACGCGCTCAATATGCGCACACGCTATTACACCACTCGTCTGCATGTCGGCGCATTTTATCTGCCGGCATTTTTGGAGGAAATGCTGCGGGAAGTGGAGGAAAAATAATGCTGCACCAGAATATTGAAACTTTCATTGGCTGCGAAAGCAGCTACGCGGATGCCGATATCGTTTTGTACGGCGCGCCGTTCGATTCCACCACAAGCTACCGCCCCGGCGCACGGTTCGGCCCCGCCGCCATGCGTCACGAAAGCTACGGCCTCGAGACATACAGCCCGTATCAGGATAAAGATTTAACCGACATCAAGGTGTTTGACAGCGGTGATATGGAACTGTGCTTCGGCTCCAGCGAAAGCGCCCTCAAAGACATCGAAGCGCGCGCGGAAACGATCCTGCAAGACGGCAAATTCCCACTTTTGCTCGGCGGCGAGCATCTTGTCACGCTCGGCGCTGTTCGTGCGGCGGCGCGTAAATATCCCGCTATGCACATCATTCACTTTGATGCCCACGCCGACCTGCGTCAGGATTACCTCGGCGCCGAATTAAGCCACGCCTGCGTGTTGCGCCGCTGCCACGACATTCTCGGCGACGGCCGCATTCACCAGTTCTGCATCCGCAGCGGCGACAGGGAAGAGTTCACATTTGCGAAGACGCACACCGAAATGCATAAGTTCGATTTCTCGGGCCTCGAAGCGCTCGCTGCAGAGCTGTGCCGCACGCAGATGCCGGTTTACCTCACCATCGATCTCGATTGTCTTGACCCCTCGTGCTTTCCCGGCACCGGCACACCGGAGGCGGGCGGCGTGACGTTCATGCAGCTATTAAACGCCATCCTCACCGTGTCAAAGACGAACATCATCGGCGCAGATGTCAACGAGTTAGCCCCCATGCTGGACGCAAGCGGCGTTTCCACCGCCATGGCCTGCAAAGTCCTGCGCGAGCTCTTATTGGCCTTAAACGTATAAATTATCAAACTAAAAATATAAAAGGAGCATCATCATGAGCAAAGTTCTTGTTATCGGCTGCGGCGGCGTAGCCGGTGTCGCCATTTCCAAATGCTGCCAGGTCAGCGAAGTTTTCACCGAGCTGTGCATCGCAAGCCGCACAAAGTCCAAGTGCGATGCACTTGCCGCAAAGCTTGCGCCCATCACCAAAACAAAAATCACCACGGCACAGGTCGATGCAGACGACGTGCAGCAGCTTTGTGACCTTATCCAAAGCTACAAGCCGGATCTCGTCATGAACATCGCTCTGCCGTATCAGGATCTCACCATTATGGATGCCTGCCTCGCCTGCGGTGTTAACTACATGGATACCGCAAACTACGAGCCGGAGAACACCGATGACCCCGAATGGCGCGCCATTTACGAAAAGCGCTGCAAGGAAGCGGGCTTCTCCGCCTACTTCGATTACAGCTGGCAGTGGGCATACAAAAAGAAGTTTGAAGAGGCCGGCCTCACCGCGCTGCTCGGCTGCGGCTTTGACCCGGGCGTCACGCAGGCGTACTGCGCCTACGCTAAAAAGCACGAGTTCGATACCATCGATACCATCGATATTCTGGACTGCAACGGCGGCGATCACGGTTATGCGTTCGCGACAAACTTCAATCCGGAGATCAACCTGCGCGAGGTTTCTGCGCCCGGCAGCTATTGGGAAAACGGCCACTGGGTCGAAATCCCGGCTATGAGCATTAAGCGCGCGTACACCTTCGATCAGGTCGGCCAGAAGGACATGTATCTGCTGCACCACGAGGAGATCGAATCCCTCGGCAAAAATCTGCCGGAGGTCAAGCGTATCCGTTTCTTCATGACGTTCGGCCAGAGCTACCTCGACCACATGCGCTGCCTCGAAGACGTCGGCATGCTTTCCACCACACCGATTCACTACAACGGTCAGGAGATCGTGCCGATCCAGTTTCTCAAAGCACTTTTGCCGGACCCCGCAAGCCTCGGCCCGCGCACAAAGGGCAAGACGAACATTGGCTGCATCTTCACAGGCAAAAAGGACGGCAAAGAGAAGACTTACTACATCTATAATGTCTGTGACCACCAGGAATGCTACCGCGAGGTCGGCAGTCAGGCTATCAGCTACACCACCGGCGTGCCGGCCATGTGCGGCGCGCTGATGATGCTCACCGGCAAGTGGACAAAGCCCGGTGTCTACACCGTCGAGGAGTTCGATCCGGATCTGTTCCTCGATGCCCTTGATAAATACGGCCTGCCGCGCAGCGAAAACCACGATCCGGCTTTGGTGGACTGATGAACTTACTGGATACACGCCCACCGTTTGCGGGCATCAACGGCGAAATTCCGCCGGAATTTAAAACGCTGTCCACACCGTGCTACCTTATGGACGAGGCCGTCCTGCAGCATAACGCAGAGGTGCTCGGCGCGCTGCAAAAGCGCACGGGCTGCAAGGTGCTTTTGGCACAGAAGGCGTTCAGCAATTATGATCTTTATCCGATTTTCGCGCCGCATTTGGCCGGTACGGAAGCGAGCGGCCTGTTTGAAGCGCGGCTCGGCGCTGAAGAAATGTCGGGCGGCGAGGTTCATGTGTTTTGCGCCGCTTACCGTGAGGACGAAATGGACGAGCTGCTGCGCTATGCGGATCACATCGTGTTCAATTCGCCGCGACAGCTGCAAAAGTTCGCGCCCAAAGCAAAAGCTGCGGGCAAAAGCGTCGGTCTGCGCATCAACCCGGAGTGCTCTACGCAGGAGGGACACGAAATTTACGATCCCTGTGCGCCCGGCAGCCGCCTCGGCACCACCCGTGCGCAGTGGGATAAAGCCGTTCAAGAAGACGCGCATTTGCCCGAACTGCTCGACGGCCTTCATTTTCACACGCTGTGCGAGCAGGATGCCGACGCACTGGAAACGACCTTAAACGCCGTTGCTTCAACGTTCGGCGATCTTCTGCCCAAAATGCAGTGGCTCAACTTCGGCGGTGGCCACCACATCACGCGTCCCGACTACGATATGGAAACGCTGGAGCGCTGCATCCGCCGCGCGCAGCAGGACTGGAATGTCACTGTATACCTCGAGCCCGGAGAAGCCTGCGCGTTAAACGCCGGGTACCTCCTCAGCCGCGTGCTCGATGTCGTGCGAAACGGCGAGACGACCATCGCAATTCTCGATGCCAGCGCCGCCTGCCATATGCCGGATGTCATCGAAATGCCGTATCGCCCGCCGCTGCTCGGCGCCGGTGAGCCGGGGGAGAAGCCTTACACGGTGCGCCTTGCCGGCCCAACCTGCCTTGCAGGCGACGTTATCGGCGATTACAGCTTCGACGCTGTGCCCGCGGTCGGCGACCTGCTCGTCTTCGGCGATATGGCAATCTACACCACCTGCAAAAACAATACCTTCAACGGCATGCCTCTGCCCGGCATTTATTCCCGCACAGCGGGCGGCGATATCCGCAAGTTAGCGTCGTTCGGCTACAGAGATTTCAAATACAGGCTTGGCAGCCCGTAAACGCAACAGCAAAAGCCGCAGTGACGCTGAAACTTGTTTCCGCTGCGGGATGGGATCGTTGGTTCTCCTCCGCGGTCGTAAATGTCTTGAGTGATTTCACAAAGTATTCTGCGACGTTGCAGGCAGACGTCATTTGCCGGGGATATGTAGGTATCCTGCTAAGTGCACGGGTCATGCCGTGAATCAAGGTGGCACCGCGGATAAGTGTTTTGTTCGTCCTTGACAGAAAGTATATTTCTGTCAAGGACGTTTTTTTTGAGACTCCTTTGACGGAAGATATAACGTCAAAGGAGTTTTTTCTTTTTCAAAGGGGGTTACGATACGGTGTTTTCAAAACGATGGTGGCGCACCCAGCGCCTAATAATTTTGAGTATCCTCACTGCAAATTTCCCGCATGATTTCGGCAAGCCGTTGGTATTTCCACGGTCGATTTCTGCTTACCAGATACCGATAGAACCCTTGCCGGCTTACACTCAGCATTTTGCAGCAAAATGCAATTCTTCCTTTCCTCTTGCCGTCTTCTATTTTTACGGCGATGAATTTCATTCGCTGCCCTTTGCTGACTTCCGACGGCTGGCGGCGAAAAAAGCGCTGGTTTCTGCTAGAAATTCATTTTCTTCCTTTAGCCGCCGTATTTCTTTCTCCTGCTGCTTTACCTGCTTGCGCAGGGTATTCAATTCTTCGGCCAGACTCATTGCGGTTTGCGGTGTATGCGCTCCGCCTCCGATGCCCAAGCGTCCTTCTTTGGCAGCCTTGACCCATCCGTACAGCGTATCTACCGGTATCCCCAATTCGACCGCTGCTTTCGAGGATCCTATTTCATTCGATAGCTTTACGGCCTGCACCTTATATTCCGTGTTGTATTTTCGTTGATTCCGAGCCATCTTTCGTTGCCTCCTGTTTGTCCTTTTCTATATATTGGATATTGGCCCTTTGAGTTCCCTATGTCAACTTTTATTGTACAACACCATCTATTTACAACGCAGCGGATATCCGGAATTTATTTACGGAACACCTTGACTTTGACTGCTTGATTGGATATACTGTAGGCAAAGAGGTGAATGTCATGTTAAAACTATTTGAAGTGTCCGGATTCAAAAATTTTAAAGATACTGTCAGATTGGACTTTTCTGACATTCGGGACTATAAATTTAATCCCCAGTGCATCACCAATGGGCTGATTGGAAAAGCCATCATCTACGGAAAAAACTCTATTGGGAAATCCAATTTTGGTTTAGCGGTGTTTGATATCGTTTCCCATCTATCTACAAAAAATGTCGGCCCCAACCTCTATGACTACTATCTCAATGTCGCCACTTTGGATGACTATGCTTCTTTTCACTATGTTTTTCAATTTGATAACAACTTGATCGACTATCGTTACCGGAAAGACGAAAAACAATCCCTGTTGTACGAATGCCTTGATCTAGACGGCGCTTTACTGTACGAGTACGATTATTCTAAGAACCGGGGAAACACACAGGGAATCGAAAGGCTTGCCCCTACACTCAATTGGGCTTTTCAAGACACAGACTGTATTTTGAAGTATGTGATCAACAACACCGTTCTGGAGGATTCCCACCCCTTACGGCAGATGATGCGCTTTGTCAATAACATGCTCTGGTTCCGTAGCTTGGATGAAAACCGTTACATCGGCTTCAAGAACAAGAGCAGCGATTACTACGACTTTATTTTCGAGGACAACCTGCTAAAAGAATTGGAAGGGTTCCTTCATAACGCCGGTATCGAAGAAAATTTGACGATCAAAACAGATGTGGACGGCAAAAAGCGTTTGTACTTTGATACAGAAACGCCTCTCCCTTTCTTTAAGGTAGCTTCTAACGGTACCAAGGCCCTCTACACGTTCTTCTATTGGTACAAGACATCCACGGACGTGTCTTTCATGTTCATTGATGAATTCGACGCCTTTTATCATTTTGAATTAGCAGAGAGCATCGTCCAGGTTCTGGAAAAAATGGAAAACACCCAAGTAATCCTCACTTCCCACAATACCAATTTGCTGACAAACCGGATCATGCGGCCTGACTGCTACTTCATTCTCACAAAGGACAAACTGACCTCCCTGGCCAACGCCACCTCCCGGGAGCTGCGGGAGGGCCACAACCTGGAAAAACTCTATATGAGTGGTGAGTTCAATGGATAAGGAAAAAAGCCAAATCCTCGTGCTGGTGGAAGGGAATAAAACCGATTACAACCTAATGAACAAGCTTTTAGAAATTTATGGCATTTCCGACAGCCACGAGGTGGTCTCTTACCATACCAACATTTACACCCTATACCAAGAGATGTTTCAAGAGGGTGACCCCGCCTCTGTTGACCTCCTGCAAAATCTCAAAGAGCATGAACCAAATCCCCACTTAAAAGAGCTATTCGATAGGAGATACTCCGATATTCTGCTGATTTTTGACCTAGATCCCCAAGACCCCCTATTCTCAGTGGATAAAATCACGGAGATGGCCTCCTACTTTGTGGAGTCCTCCGACATGGGAAAGCTGTACTTAAACTATCCCATGGTAGAGGCTTACTATCACATGAAAAGCATCCCTGACCCAGAGTTTGACAGCTACACGGTTTCCCTAGAAGAACTGACAGGCCACACATACAAAGGCCGAGTTAACCGAGAAAACCGCGATCATGACTATCGGAAGTTTGGCGTGGACAAAAAGGAAAATGACATTGTGATTCGCCAGAATATCGCTAAAGCATGGCGGATCGCAAAACCAGAAGCTCTGTCCCCTCTGTCAATCACCCCACCAGAGGCCGGGGATATTCTTCGCCGGCAACTGGAGATGCTTTCAAAGGAAAATATTCTTTCTGTGCTGTGCACCTGTGTGTTCTATATTGCGGACTACAACCCTAAATTGCTAGAATGAGTGAACAGAGGCCGAAAACCCAGGATTCGCCCCCTTGCTCAGGGGGGCTATCTCTTGTAGAAACTGGACATTCAAAGGCAAAACTATAAAATCACGTTGCAAGAATGAATACAAATCTCTTCTGAACCCAGAAGTCTATCTTTTTTCACAGGTATCTTTTTTGTCAATGTTTCCCAATGAAAACCCGCATGAACGTGAACAGCACCCCATTTGTTAGACAGTATGATATACTATCGAACAAGTGGGGTGCTTTGCTATGCCAAAAGGAGTACCAAACAAACGATATACGCCGGAGTTCAAGAGAATGGTTGTAGAAACCATGAAAAAAGAACATCTGAGTATCTATGCAGCGATGCAGGAATTTGGAATTAACGACCATAAAATTATAGAGCGTTGGGAACGCATTTATTTGGAAGAAGGGCCGGAAGGCTTGTCGGTTGAGCGACGGGGCCGCAGCAGCA